>Ga0208643_1000118_pt1 | contig 51015 bp, 69 predicted proteins | sample VirMetDEL_Nov_12_FD_184516 | JGI IMG/M metagenome (GOLD analysis project Ga0208643, IMG submission 184516) | Aqueous microbial communities from the Delaware River and Bay under freshwater to marine salinity gradient to study organic matter... | ecosystem: Environmental > Aquatic > Marine >...
AGATTGTGCTGCAGCCTTCTGCGCTGCGGTCTGCCCCATTTGAGAAGCCAGTGTTTGATCTGCGCCAAACTGTGTTTGTGATACGTCACCAGTACGCCTAGCAATGTCTGCCTGAAATGCAGCACGTTGCGCGGCAGTATTTCCTAACTGAGAAGAAAGAGCCTGGTCTGCGCCAAACTGTGTTTGTGATATATCGCCTGCCCTTCTTGCCAGGTCAGACTCAGCTGCACCTAACTGTGAAGCAGAAGAACCAAGCTGAGAAGCAACGGTCTGCCCTGCGCCAAATCTTTGCGAACCGGCAGCAGCTAAACGATCTGCAATGCTTTGATTAGCAGCCAGGTCGCCAGAAGCCTCCTGGGACATTCTGCCAGATAGTGATTGGTCTGCAGTAAGCCTGCTCGCCGCACCCTGACTCAATGTATTTGCAGCACCCTGCTGGGCACTCAAGTCCTGACCGCCAAGAGATGCAAGCCCTTCTGCTGCGCCACGCTGAGCTCCCTGCTGTCGAGCAAACTCACTCATCGCAGTGTTTTGAGCGTTCTGGAATCCCTGAGCTCTTAGACCGCCAACCTCTTTGGCCAATCCTCTACCCATTGCTTCCGCTCGCTCTGCAGCAGTCAACCTAGCCCTAGAGCCAAAAGCAGACTCACCGCCAGTCTGTATATCTCTAGCGGTCTGAGCCATGTCGGACTGAGCCAACCCTTTAGTGGCGTCCTGGATCATTTGGTTGACTACACTATCTTCATACGGGTTCATATACTGAGAAGTAGTTGACGGATCAAATGCCCCTACAGAACCACGCAGTAAATCCCTGGACTCATTTAGCCCAGCAGAGAAATCATCAACCGCACCAATCCCACGCTGTTCTGCGTCAGACAGTCTGTTGCCGAAACGGTCAACAGCGGCACCAAGCCTTGCTGTAGCTTCACCTTGTCGGTTGGTAAATCGGTCAACAGCTCCACGCTCCTGGCCTAATGCCTGGTTGAGCTCTTGATTTAATTTTGCTTCTGCACCCTGCAGAGATGTGGTGGCCTGACCCAAGCCTTGGCCAAGACGATCTACGGCACCTTCTTGCCTGGCTAAGGAGCCAGATAAGCCCTCGCCTAAACCTTCAATCCCCTGCCTAAGTGCTGCAGTTGACTGACCTAAACCAGAATCTAAAGTACGACCAGCCTGCTCTTGCCTGGACAAAGATTGTGTTAATCCAGCCCCTAAGCCTTGAACACCTTCTCTAAGCGCTGCAGTTGAAGAGTCCAGTCCTGATCCCAGGCCAGCGACAGCTCGACGCTGTTCTGCCAAAGATCCACCTAAACCTCCACCAAGCTCATTTACTGATCGAGATAAACCCTGAGTTGCTTGCCCTACTTGGCCAGAGAATTGTCCTTCTGCGCCTCTAGCTAAACCTTCTATTCCACCCAGGTCTCGCGCAAACCGATCACCAGATTGTCGAAGCATCGCACCCTGCTGCCCAAGTGCCTGACGTTGCTGACTTGCACCACCGGCCAGCTCCCTGGCAGCGCCAGCAAGTCCTCGATCAAAACCGGCTGTAGATCTTCTAGCCAAATCATCAATATTAGATAAGTCGCGTCCAAATCTATTGGCAGCTAACTGACCAGTCCGCTCAGATCCAGCAAGATCTCGCTTAAACCTGTTAAGGTCATTAGCTGCAAACCGATCCACATCACCCATTCGGTCGTCAAATGCAGAGGCTGCACCCCTGGATAAATTCTCTACGCCCTGGGCACGTTGGTCGAATTGCTGCTGAGTTTGAAGCGCTTGTTGCTCTTGAGCAGACAAGTCTCTCCGTAATTCATTTGTTGCTCGCTGCGCTTCGCTCTGGTTTCTGCGAATGCCGCCTAATGCGTCACCCAAACCACGCTGGGCTTGAAACTCAGATATGCCTGCGCCACGCTGCAACTCTTGGAGTGACTGCTGCTGAGAAGCAAGCTGAGCCTGCTGCCCTTCACCCAGGGCACCAAGGCCCTGCTGATACGCATCTTGAGAAGCCTGGAGAAAAGGCTCTTGAGAACCAACGGCCTCTCTTGCCATTTCAAAGGCTGCTTGTTGGTCTGGGCTAAACCCAGCAATCTCCTGGGGAGTAACCAGGGGACGACCCTGCTCATCAAAGAAACTGCGCTCGGCAGCTTGCATCGCTCCAGGTATAAAACCGCCCTGGCCATCTAAGCCATAAAGCATTTGCTGGACAATAGGGTCCATGCTGGTTTCAGTCTTTTGAATACCAGCTACATAAGGAGAAGCGGCGCCACCTTCTTGAAACCTTTTAATTTGGGCGGGGGACATAATCATGCTGGCTCTCCTGCAAAGTCTCTGAACAGCTTCATCATGTCGTACATTAGCTTTGTGCCTTTCTCCCTGGACTCTTCACCCAGGGGTTGCAATGTAATGATGCCGCCGTCTTTTTTCATCTCGAAAGCTCCAGCACCTCTTACTGCCTGGCCCGTCATGACGAACTCGCCATCGGATAGCATGGCAGGAATGTCATCACTTACCTCAGTGCCTGGTCCTTCGATATCGCCAACCATTCTTTGAAACTCTTCCATAGAGACGTTGCCGCCATCAGCATAAGACATGACAGGTCCGCCGTATCTCATTCCTTCCGCTTCAGTTGGTGGTGGGGTTGGTCTTCCACCGCTCAAGGTCGGGAAGGTATTAGCAGGCAGCAAGCCAAACTCAACAGGGTTAGGGGCTTCCCCTCCTGTACGTCTTGCAATCTCTGCTTCAATATTGTATCGGCCAGCCGCGTTCATAGAGGTCAACGGCGTCTGTGCTACACCTTTAGAGTTCTTGGCTTCATCATAAGCGAGCTTACCCAGCAAGCCGGCCAGGCCAAGCGCTGCAATGTCTTTGCCTCCAAAGCCACCGCCACCGCTACCACCGCCAGTGATAGACTTGATAAAGTCAGGTGTTGGATTGCTCCCACCAAATCCTAAGCTGTCGCCTATGTTCTTTATGTAGTCTGGGGTGTCAAACGCCTCATCAATAAAGCTGCCATTGGTGAATGGGTTCAAACCAGACAGTACACTGGAGGCCGCTCCTGCAGCTGCACCAGTGCCGGCCATCATCTGGCCACCTGGTACGTTTAGCATTTGGCCAGCGATAATCATGTTGGGGTCAGTTATGTGCGGGTTATTTGCCATCATTTCTTCAACAGATACGCCGTACTGCTGGGCTATCTGAGAGAGCGTATCCCCAGATTGAATCTGATATTGCTCTGGCACTCCTGCCATTCCAGCACCGCCAAGACCCGCTGCAGTGGTAAGACCTCTTCCAACCATTCCGGTAGGAGCTCCAGGCAGCTGACCAGGATTGAGCACGCTACCTGTTGCAGCTACACCAGGCAGCGCTGCCTCTCCTGAGTAAGTTGCTGTTTTTAGCAATCCAGGAATACCCTTGTTACCTGCAGCACCACCGAAGATGGTGTCCATGGGGCTAGAGACAAGGTTACCAATACCGCTCTTTAACGCAGCACCAGTGCCGGTTAAACCGGCGCCTATCCCGCTGAAAAAGTTACCGCCACCAGCTTTAGTGATATTAGAGATGTTAGATCCAATACTTCCGCCAGTAGCAGCGGGGCCAGCTACAGTCAGCAAAGCCAGGGGATTGGCTCTGCCTTTTGCAACATCGTATACAGTGAATGCTTTGTTAGCCAAAGCAGCGATAGGCTGCCATGGACCAGGTATAAATTGAGCTACCTTGGCAAGAGGTTTGACAACCTTCTTAACAACCTTCTTAACGCTTTTTGCAATCTTCTTAAAGAAGCCGAATTCTTCCAGCCCAGTAATTGGGTTTAATGAGGCGATGCCCAAACCAACTACAGCCTGGTGTGGGTCAATATCTAATTCTTCAAATCTTTGCTGAACGACACGCTCAAACTCTGGATCCTCAAATGCTTCAGGCGGAAGGACAACCTCACCTGGTCGGAGGTGAGCCAGGGCAGTATCATCGCCACGACCTTCTGCTGCCAGGGCAATAGCCTGCTCAGCCATGGGCGCGTTAGCCCCAACCATAGCGGCTTCAGCCAGGTGCTCATATGTTCTTTTTTCTGTGGGATCGTCTGTGGCCTGGGCTTGCATCATCATCTCTTCGATGGCTGCAGCAATATCGGCATTCGGGTCTTGAGTTACGGCCTGCTCTACAACGGCCTCTTGAGCTTGGCCCATCAAGGCCATTTGATCCTGGGAAGGTGCTGCGCCGCCATCTCTCATCATGACAACTGGCCCTCCCATGTTCATTGGTTGGGCTTCAAGACTTGCAAGCAGTTGATCTTCTAATTTCATATTCATGGCGTGTTCACCGTTACAGTTCCCAAGCCGGATTCAATTACCTGACCAGCTGGATAGGTCTGGTGGGAATACAGATCTCGCAAAGCATTTCCATCAAAAGCCTGGTGTATTTGGTTAGTTGTATTAAAGATTATAGCACCCGTTGCAAACTGAAGGGTACTAATTTGTGTTGAGTTAAAATGGGGGGATATTGTAAAATCGACAGAACCGAGATTTATCTCCAAAACCCTAACCAAACGATTAAAGGTTTCTACATCAACCTGCGTATCTGTACCGATCCCACCAGCTGCCAGGGGAAGCCTGGTCTCAAGTAGCTTACTCACGACCGGCGACCACTTGGTTGTATATCAATCCTGGTAGAGCCTAGCCTCCACTTATATCCAAGCTGATTGTTTGCAGTGTCGTCATCATCCGACTCAAACCTGAATACCAGCTGCCGCGCACGGCTTCTTACGTTGTTATAGGTAGATGTTCCGGTGACTTGGGTGGTGGAGTCTGTGGTCAAATCTTGACCAGGGTAATCTCTTCGTTTAAGAACTATGTTCATCGCAGGAGTGTTGCTAGAGCTGCCATCACTAAAGAAAGCAACATCAGGTATGATCTGCTTGACAAAAGAGAAGTTCTCTCCGTCACCAATAGCGGTATCGCCAGACTCGACAAATACATTGGTCATTGGGCCGTGATTATCGTTGTAGCCCGTCTCATGCTCAAACACCAGGCTCTGCCCTGAAGACTGGGCCCCAGATAACGGCAAGTCTTCAATGCCTGCATCTAGCCAGGAGTACCGGACCAGGGAACCAATCGACCAGGTATTCTCTTCGTAGTTGTAAATGACATACCGGCTAATCTCGCCAGTAGCATCTTCCTTGGACGGGTAGAAGAACCACATCTCACCAAACTCGGAGTTAAGACCCATATGGCATTTGAATGCCTGCTCCAGGTCTAGGTCCTCAAACACGTATTCCTGAACGGAGCAGGGCAGCTTCTTAACTGCACCAGTGTAAACATAGAATCCGGTTTTCGACGCAAAAAACACCCCGCTCGGCGCATTTACTGCAGCCTTGGGTCCAATCAATCCGGCGCCTTCGTTTACCAGGTTTACCGCAAACGTCAGCGGTGGTCCGATAAAGTTCATGCTGTATAGGCTGGTGTCTGTCCAGATCAGGATCTCCTGCCTAGACTTCAGCCCCCCAACAATAAAGGAACCGGAGCTCAATCGCACATCACCCGCTGAGTTAGTTGGCAGCGGCTCAAACTCCAAATCATTCTCTGAAGCAGAGAAGGCAACAAGCATAGGGTCGATAACACCAGTCCTGGCGCCACCGCTTACAGGGTCGCAACCTAAAACAACCAGGTGTCGATCAGTCTCTGAAGTAATAACCTGGAGCCCAACAGTGGGGACCTGGTTGGCACCGCTAACTGTGGCCAGCTCTTTGGCCTCAACCGTAACGCCGTTATTTTCCACCCAGCGATAAATACCCGCACCCCTGGGATTAATTATTAAGTTCTCACCAAAGTTATCGTGGGTCCATAGCCTCAGCTGATTGACTGCAGATATGGCGTTAGCCGAACCATAGGCGCCATTGCCCCAGGTGCCGATACCCCAACCGGTACTGGTTACATAAGTATCCAGGCCCACGTTTATTTGATAGGTGCCTACAGTGCTAGAGCCGCCATTTCCAGAGTCGCTGGCATTTGCCGTAACGGTGTTACCGCTAGTGTCCTTGGCGGTTATGGTGTAGGTGTTGGCATCTGTCACCAGAAGGATTTGATATTCCTGGTTAAGTACGCCGGCTGTAATTAATCCACCCAAAGAAGCAGCGCCGCTAAATGTGACAAAATCGTTTGTCACCGCGCCATGGGCAGTATCTGTGATTGTAATTGTTGAAGAGCCGTTAGAAGCTGAAAAGGTTACATCGCCTGCAGAAGTAACCAGGCGAATAGGGGTAACGTCATTGTAAGAATTACCCTCTTCAATGTAATACTTCCAGGTGGTGCCTACGCCCAAGAACCTGGTGCCACCGAGAGAGATCCAGCTATGCAGTGCCCTGCTCAACCCAAGAAAATAATTCTGGCCGAGCTGCTGCCAGCCGCCTACTTTCTCTACACGGGCTTTTCTAAAGCGCACAAGATTGCCATCAACCCAGCCGCCCTGGGCGCTGTAGTCGGTGGCTTCTTTATTTATGCCAGCTTGAAACTCTATCTTTGATAGCGGCATCAGCTATCACGCTAGTCGAATAATAGCGCCTGTTGCTGTTGGCGTTGGGAAGACAACAGTAAAGTCTCCAGCAGTGGAGGTCTTATCTCCACCAAAGTCCACAGCACAAACAGCTTTATCTGATTGAGTATCGTTATAAATCAAGCAGCCCCTAGCGGTGATTGTGGCATTGCTGAAGGTGAGATCATTGAAATCACATACCGCAGTAGTGCCTGTAGCGAACGGCGTTACGTTAGTAAGCGCAGATCCACCGGAGGAGTAGTTGGTCCCACTAGCCTGGCCTGTTGTGGTAAAGGCAGTTGTAGCCGCACCCAGGTTAGCCGAAGAAGTGTAAAGCGCTAACTTAAAACTGTTACCGCTAGAGTTAGTAAAATTGTGCGTACCGACAAGCAGCTCTTGCTTGAAGGACGTACATATTGCTGAAGTTATAGCCATCGTCACAGCTCCTTTAAAAATTTGGCAACGTCACCGTGGCCAATTTCTTCTAATTTATTGGACACTGTAACACGATCCGAAGCGATTGCGCTTCTCATGCCTGTCAATATTACATTATAAACTGCGTTTCGGAAAGCAAACGCTTGTTCTTTAATGTGAGGAGATGCTTGCTCAGATATGCCACAAATTCTATTTGTCGTCTGTTCTGCCCAAAACTCTGGGTCATGGCCACGATTGTTTGTAGTCTGAACCGTGATCTGGCCCATGCCTAAACCTATATTATCTTTAATCATCCTTTGTATGGCTCCGGTGCTGAGGGCATGTCTATTGTCTCCAGGTTGTGCTTCTTAATCATTCCTGGAAGCATTGACCTTGGGCACAATACCCACTCACCCTCTGGGCTTGGCATTGCCACCATAGGATCTGGCAGCCTGTGATAACCATACAGTCTGTCTGTGATCGGCACGTTACTATCAAGCAGCGTTGACCTGGGGGAGGCCCCTATGGCGATTCCTTCAGAGATGCACTTGGATATCCAAAACTCCAAGCAAGCTCTTCCTGCCTCAGCAAAGTGAATGTTCTCTTTATAGCTAAAGTCCATGCCGAACAGGTCCATCTGGCCCACCTTGTTCCACAACCCAAATGCAATAGCATAAGCAGCGGTGGTGTTTAGGTAGGCGCATTTTGCCGAGGTTGCAACTTCGGCCAGGGGATATTCAACAATAGCTGGCACGCGCTCATCAAGCACGCAGGAGTATATTGGCTTTGTTACGCCAGGCAACAGCTTACGCATTACCTCGGTTTGATTGCCGGCATCCTCACTATCCAGATACCTGGTGGGAGGATCCATCATAAACACTCTGTCGTAATTGAATGCAGCCAAGGCTGAGTTAATTACCCAGACTTCATCCCATTCCTTAGAGTTCTCCAGGCCAATCACAAAATCAATTTGTGAGGCGCCTAGACCGAGTATTGCAATTTTCTTATCTTTAAGTTTTTTTATTGGTTCCATTAAGTGACGCCCGTTCGTAGTAAGTCATACCTATATTCGTCCCTGGTCTCTCGGCCCTCACTCACATTCTTCATGCGAGATAAGGCTTCTTTAAACCTGGTCTCAAAGGTGGCTACTACATCGGGAGTCTCTTTTAAGAACACTGCGGCTTCAACGAGCGTACCGTACAACAAAGCATCACTATACTTAGTTGACAGCACTGTGGTGCCTGATTCGGCGCCTGCAGTCAACGATGGTGGCTTATACAAGTAATGCAGCTCGATTGTGTAACCCGCATCAGGAACCGGTGAGAGTTCAAATGCGTCATTGTCAAACAAGCTGTAATACTTGGGCTGTCCGGTAACAGTTGAGTTTGGACTGTACTCTTTAATAAATGACGGGTGCTTAAACAGCAAATACGAATATACGTTAGAGCTGATTACCGCCAGGGAAAAAGGAGCATAGAAGTCTGTAGGTGTAGCCAGGAATCGGTTGTTCTGCGAAACCGTTCCCTGGACGTTCTTGCGCTGCTCAGGCAGCTGAACCATAGAGAAGATTCGATCCTCGGACTCTCTGATAAATTCATCCAGGTTAGCATTAAACGTGGTTTCATTTACCTGCAGGTAGTCCTGAACCGTAGACTTCAAAGTCGCTAATGTAAAGCTCATGATGTAGTTACCTCCACAGATCCTACATTAGCACTTATTGCAAATGTTTGCAAAGTTGTACCTAAAATACCATCGCCCACATTCGTATACATTGTGAACACGGTGTTATCGTGGCCGTCCGAAGATGGATCTGGCCGCGACTCTTTTAAAGCCTGGGGGTCAATAGGGGTAGGCTTTCTCATAAGCTGGGGGTGCTTTGGGCTCCACTGATCTGGACCTACCAGCAAACCATCCCAGGTCTTCTTCATGTCTTTGAGCTTGTAACGAAAGCCTGTGATGTCACAGATCCCGTATGCTCTTCTGTCAGATGCGAACGCCATTAGGCAATGTTATACCCACGCAGATCAGGGGCGATTCTAAACGATGCACGCTCTTCATCTTGCGATAGTGCTCGATCAAACTCTTCCTCATACATCTGCTTGAGCATTCCTACTTTTTCGGGCGCTTTCTTGATAGCCATATAATACGCTAGTCCAGCAGCCAGGCATGGGTAGAACCGGAAAGGTAAATCCATAGTATTGGCGCCGACTCCCGCATCATCCATTCTGGATAGTACGTTGCAGTACACAGTGTACTTCCCACTCTGATCGGGTGCAGGCCAAACCGTAATGGTTGGGCTCAATGTCTTGTTGACGTAAAACTGGTTAGGCTTGCCAGTTGTTGACTTAGTTGCCAGGTGAGAATATTCCGCCCTGGACATCCTGCTAAGCGGCACATCGGTTACCTGGCTGCCGATTGTCTCTCTAATGAAGACATCAAGCACATCAATAGTTGCGGTTGGGTTTACAGCATCAACGTCATACTGAACCGTGTCGGCAACCATAGGTAGCGCTTTCTGGGCAACGGTCCACTGGTTTAATCCCCTATTTGCCCACTCGGCCAACATAAGGTTAAGGGACCGATTGGCGGACTTGAGATCATAACCAGTACGCAGCTCCAGGCCGCATCTTTCAAAGGCCTCCTCTACATACTCAGCTACATCGAGCTCAAATGTTTTAGTTCCGCTAACAGCCATTAGGGTCTCCGCAGGTTATTCTTTCCAATGTTAGGCATACCGCCGCCCTTCATTCCAATAGGCTTCATCTTACCACCGCCCATCTTGCCCTGCACTCTTCCATACAAACCGCAGTTGCTGCTTGAGGGAGCTCGTTTGTTTTTGGTGGCAGCTCCGCCCATGTTCATACCCATAGCCTTCTTAGCTGCAGCTTTACCCGCTTTGGTGTACGGGAATTTTTTTCCATTTACGTTTGGCATATTATCTTCCTCGTCTCGTTCGTTTATCAGTAACCCTACCTCTTGGCGCCGGCCTCTTAGTCGTCGTCTTCTTAGGTGGAGCCGACTTAACAGGCTTAATTGGAGCCTTCTTAGGAGGCGCTGTCTTCACCGGAGCTCTTTTAATAGGAGTCCTCTTGGGCGGCGGTGGCGTCTTCACTGTCCGCCTTTTAGGTGGCAGTTTTTTCTTAGGTGGATTTGGCACCGTAGGAATTGAAATTGGTCGCCCTGGAGGTCTAACCGGCATAATTGTTCTTGTCGGTGGCTGTGGTGCAACCGGCATAATTGTTCTTGTCGGTGGCGGTGGAGTCTTAACCGTTTGCCTTGTTCTTGTCTTCGGCAGCGGGGTTGCACGCCCGTCTCCAATTCCAGTTAAGTTGCCTGGTAATGTGTCGGTGTTTATCTTAACGCCTGGCACTATGCCGGTTCCAGGTAGCATAGGTGGAACCTCAGCAGCTGGAATTCCGGTTGGGATTGTTGATCTCAGGTTTTCTATCTGCCTGCGAATAGCACTGTCATCAAACTGCGGAATCTCGCGTTCAGAAATCTGATTAACTCTTCCACCAAGATCTCGGATTCTGGCTTGGATATCACTCGCATCAAACTGCGGGATCTCACGATTAGCCAGGGCATCTATTCTTGACTGAATAGCGCTATCATCAAACCTGGGAATCTCCCGCTCAGAGATGGTGTTTACTCTGCCGCCAAGGTCTCTAATTCTTGCCTGAATAGCACTGTCGTCAAACTGTGGGATCTCACGATTAGCCAGGGCGTCTATTCTCTGATTAATTGAGCTTGCGTCAAACTGTGGGATCTCACGCTCCGAGATATTGTTTACTCTTCCACCTAGCTCACGAATTCTTTGTTGAATAGCGCTATCGTCAAACTGTGGGATCTCACGCTCAGATATCTTATTTACCCTTTCACCCAAGTTTCCAAATCTTCCGCCTAGCTCTGAAATTCTTTGTTGAATGGCACTATCGTCAAACTGTGGGATCTCACGATTAGCCAGGGCATCTATTCTTTGATTAATAGAGCTTGCGTCAAACTGCGGGATCTCACGCTCGGATATTCGATTAACTCTTTCACCCAGGTTTCCAAACCTTCCGCCCAACTCTGCAATTCTTGCCTGGATATCACTGGCGTCAAACTCAGGTACTGCAGCAACCGCAGCCTCATTAGCCGCAGCCTTAGCTCTAGCGTCTTCTGCAGCCTGTCTTGCTGCAGCAATATTTGCCTGCACGCTTCTAGGGTCAAAGCCCTCGAACCGCCGTCCCAAGCCACCAACTTCGTTTTGCATGGCATCAATTCGTGCCTGCAAATCGGGGTCTACTGCTGGAGTATTTTCAATGGCAGCCGCATTATTTGCTGCGGCTTCTTGCGCTGCTGCAATGCTGGCTTGTATCGCCGCAGGATCAAAGTTACCAAACCGTCCAAACTCTCCCTGGAGAGCGTTGATTCTTTCCTGGATATCTGGGTCTATGTTAGATACAACCGCCGCGTTAGCCGCTGCTTGTTCTTCTGCCGCCCTGGCTGCTTCCTGTGCTGCTGCAATTCTTTCTTGCACAGCTGCAGGGTCAAACCCACCAAAGCGTCCTTCAAACCCACCAAAGCGTCCTTCCATGGCGTCAATTCTAGCCTGAAAGTCAGCCATTCTTTGAGCTTCGGCTTCTTCAGCTAAGCGCTGAGACTCTGCTTCTGCTGCCATCTGTGCAGCCGCTGCTTCTGCTGCTGCCGCTTCTTGGGCTGCCGCTGCCGCTGCCGCTTGTTCTTGCGCTGCCGCTTCTTCAGCAATACGATCCGCTTCTGCTATGGCTGCTGCCTCGGCTGCTGCTTTTTCTGCAGCAACACGCTCTTGCTCAGCTGCAGCTATTGCCGCCTCTTCTGCAGTCTTAGCATCAGCCGCTGCTTGCGCTGCCGCTGCCTCTTCTGCAGCAATACGCTCTTGCTCCGCCTGGGCTGCCTGCTGGTTAGCCAGGGCCGCAGCATCTGCCTCATCTCGGATATACTGCTGAGACGACATTGTGGCAAAGGGGTCGTCCTTCTTCTCGAAGGTAAACATGGGATTGTCGGTCCTGACACCTCGGTCAAAAACCGGACGATTCATTAAATAGTCAGCTTGAGCTGCGTAAGGGCTACCCTGGTTCCTATACTGGTCCTGGTAAAGGTTGGATAGAATGCGGTCATAACCAGCCTTGTTTTGATTGCCAAACAAACCCTCATCACTCCCACCGCTTTCGGGGGGTCTCATTGGGGGCCTTAAAGGTGGCAGCTTAGGCGGTCTCCTGGAAGGATCATCTCTTCCTTTCCCAAAAATATCTTCAAGTATTTTCCCACCGCCAGGAAGCCGTGGTCTTGGTACTTGGGTATTCTCATCACGATCATCTATGCCATTATTGTTAGCATCTTGAAAGTCCATGGTCCTCATTGGCGGCATGAAGGGGCCATCTAAAATTACATCACCTGGACCTGGAGGGGACATAGGTGGAATTTGCCCAGGGCCTCCTCTAGTAGGGCTGTCTTTGTCAAACAAGCGTATGTCTGAACCATCTGGCCTTTGGCCAACAACGGGGTTAATTCCACCGTTTACAGGACCGCGCTCCATCCCTCCACCGGTAGGCGGCTGAAAAATAGGAATAGTAGGCGGTAACTGTGGGCCACGGCGTTCAAGTCCATCAACGAATTGTGAGAATGGGTTCTTTATTCTTCCATAGTTTTCTTCGGCAAACTTTCTGCTGCCGCCAGGGGATATGGGCAGGTTATCACCGCCACGGCCACCTTCACCACCCAGTCCTGGGTCGCTAAATAAGGGGTTGTTAAAAGGATTAAAAGTGTTTACGTTGCCGCCACCTGGTCGCGGGGGTGGTCTGTAACTTGGATCTCTTGGATCAACTCTTGGGCCAGCAGAACCCAGGGGAAATTCTCCATATCCTGGGCCACCAAGGGTGCCCATCATTGGAGCTTTCTGTCTGAATTGTTTTAGTCGGTCGTCAAAGAAGCCCATAACTTATCACCAATTTTTGCAAGACCAATACGAAGGTGCGAAAACGTCTTTCTTCTTCTGCACCACATCGCAGTTATGCCTTGCGCGAAATGACTTCTTTCTTGCTGGCTGGTCTGATTTTATTTTCATTTTAGGATCGCCATACCTAACCAGCTTAACCTGGTCACCTTTCTTGGCAAGAACCTTAAACTTTTTGCTGGCTCCTGGCGTCCTTACTTGTTTGTTGTAACCAGGAAAAGACTCACCCCTATAGGAGAGCCTTCCTGATTTGCTTCTCTTAACATCATCCGTGGTAGCCATTACGCATGGAATACAGTCATATTGGAGAAGGTGGTAACGTCATACTGCAAATAAATACCGTCCTTAAATAAGATACCCTCGTCTGGGACGGTGATATCTCTGGAAACGGTAGCGCTTGCAACCGTACCTATTTTTAACTGCGAATCACCGGTAATAGATGTTGTGAGAAAATTCAAAACACCCGCTGCAGAAGAGCAAACAATGTAAGTCCCCTGAAGCCTGGCTCTACCAGCGTAAATTGCGACTGCGGCGTTATTAGCCATTCCTACTGAAATGTTAGCTGCTGGCTGCGTATTAACCGCACCCGCAGTAACAGTCTTAAAATACTTGGTTCCGGTTACCGTAGTAGCAGAACCAAGCATAGTAAGGGTTTCAGTCTGAGCTGCGCCATCAATATCAGTACCTGTAATCAGAATCGTTTTACCAGCATCACCGGTCCCAGTAGTTGTTACTGTGACCAGGCGAGCATTGGTAAAAGATACTGCACCGCCATCAGCGTCAGTACCATTGATAGTAAGGGCGGTATTTGGCTGTTGGTTTGCACCTATTGAAGCAACATCTGCAGCATTAGTGTCGGCCTCAACAAAGAGGGCCGAAGCATCGCTGCCTGAAAATCTAGTGCCCATGATAAGCCTCCAATAGTGGTTTAACGCTCGACAGAGGCCAGGATGTAATCAATGGTCATAGTCTTCGCAGCTGCTTCGCCATTCTGAATACCAAAAGAAACAGTCAACTCTTCATCATCAACCGCGTTAGTCAGAGTAAGCTGAGAAGCTACCTGCGCGTCATTGACAAAGATCTTGAATGCACCAGCGCCATCTTGGCCGCCATTTGGATCGTAGTGGAAAGCAACAGTGACAAAAGTGTCATCTGCCATTGCGTGAACATCTTCGTTAGAAGTTGAAGCGTTATCCTTCTCGATAGTGAAATCAAGACCGGTTGCGCCGTCAGCTTTGATGAAGTAAAAACCATCAGTAGTGTCTAGCGGAGTGGTATCAGTAATACCAAGGCCCATCACAAAGTCGGACTGAGTTGCGTCACTTACCTTGAATCGCGCTTTGAAGAACATGTTCTTGCTTGCGTCATACTTAAAGGCTTCGCCTTTGAGCTGCAAGAAATCAAGATCATTGTCACCAGCTGCGTTTGTAACAAGTAACAAGCCGCCAGATCCTGAAGCCAGGGCTTCTGTCGCGCTTCCTGTACCAGCTTCTGTGGTGGTGATAGTCCACTCATCAGCGTGATAGGTAAAGAAGTCGTTGGCGTAAGTCACATACTTGAACGGGTCCAGGTACGGAAAGTCATATAGCGGGTTTCCAGCAACTTGGTTGGAAACACCATTTCTAAAGTGTGTAGTAGGCATAACAGTTATCCTCGATTAACCAGCGCATTTAGCGCCATTAAGCTACTTATACAGCAAATACTCGCTTGGCCGAATGCTGTTGTTTAATCCAAGTCTCCAAAGTATACCACCAATATTTAAAAACGCGCAAAAAAAAAGGGGAGCCATAAGCCCCCCTTTCCTTTTCACTAACTTAGAGTTATGCGCCTTGCGACCCATAAATACCACGCCAGTCAGAGAAACCAAACGAATAACGCTCACGCGCCTTGTATCGAATGTTTCCTGTGCTGAAGTCAGGCTCCATGTTAGTCTCCATCGCAGTACGCTGGAACATCTTCAGACCTTCGCCACTTTCAGTAACGGAAGTCAACAAGAAGAAGGCGTCTGGGTCAGTCAGATAATGATTGACCGTATAGCCACCAGGCAATACGCCTGTGTTCTTGATAGCGTTGATGTCGTTGTCAGCAGTACCTGAACGCAGTTGCGAGTTCAAGATACGGTCAGCAACAAACACCAGCTGAGGAGGTACAACCAACTTAGTAGCCTGGACCGAAACAGTAAGACCCTTATCATCGGTAAATGTGCTGATATCAATCAGAGCATCTTCCAGGGAAGTTTCGTTCAAGTCCGCCATAGTGGTTGCACGGTTAGCCGCAGTACCACCGCCAGCCAATGGGTGAGCAGTGTTAATCATAGATACACCGTCTCCTCCAGTGAAGCTCGCAGAGAATGCGTTGTTAAGTACGTCAGCACCCTTAACCTCTTTGGTGTTAGCCATAGAGCGAGCGAGAGCTTTAACATAGCGCTTACCGAGTGAGTCATAGAGGTTATCCTCTACAGCTTCGTCAGTCAGTGCGAATGCCAGAGCAATCGTATCGTGGGTGTAACGTGCTGAGTAAGACTCAGATGCGTTGTCAAAAACAACACCCTGGCCTTCTGTCTTAGTTGGGGCTGAACCGAATCCGGTAATCAACACCTCTTCTTCAAAAGCACGCTGAGAATCTTCAATAGCAAAGATCTCCTCATACTCTTTCTCGTAGCTGTCGTAGCTCATGCCGAAGAGACTGTTTAGCCCAGGCTCTAGCTCTTTCGCTAGTTGTGCGCGTGAAATAGCCATTCTTTACTCTCCTTATTAAGCTAAGCCAGCGCCTTTCACACCCATAATGTGGTTCTGAATAACCACCATTACGTTTGTGTTAGCACTCGCTACGTCATCGTTATCGGGATCCTGGGAAATGTCGATAGCCTTGAGAGGTAACGTGGTAGCAGTTGCTCCCGTAGTTACGTCTAGCTCAACATTGCTGCGTCCAGAAGCTGTGTCACCAACAGTTGCTTGATCGACAATATCGAAGTTTCCGAACAAGTCAGCAACTGGGAAAGCTGCGTCTGCTTGTACTTCAAATACGGTATCGGGATCGTCAATTACAAATGCGATGATGTCACTCTGTACGATAGCACCAGGGTAATAGTTGCTGAACACTTGCTCACCAGAGGTGGGGTCCGTGTACTGACAACCGTTAAATACTCCTACAACAGGAACAGTGCTTGAAGCAGCTGCACGCTGAACCGTTCCGCCGGTTAGCTGTTTTACCAGATCACCTTGGAAAATTGCGTTGGTTTCATTAGACGCAATTCTATAACGGCTCTGGCCACCTGAGTAAGGAGCTCCGCCCATCATGCGGGACGGCTTTAAACCAAATGCGGCATCTTTATTGCTCATAGGTCATTTCCTCGTTTATCTTCTGCCAAAGGTTACTTGGGTATCCCTCTTTGGATCATACTTGACATAACGACCATCTTTCTGAGCATCTCCAAACATATTATTGTCAAGAGCGTCTTTTGCAGCTTGAGTCTTACCTTCGTAATATTCGCGCCGCTCGGCAATCGTTTCATCAGGAATCTTCGCAAGAAGAAGGCCCTCGTTATATATGACTCCCATATGTCTGCCATTATCCATAGTCGGTAGGCTTTCAGCCCACTCTGGAGGAAGATCTGAGCCTTTAACAAGCTCCCATCCTTCTCTAATGCGGCGAGAGACATTACTTCTGTCTTCCGCTCCCAACATGGATTCCCGAATCCACCGGTAGGTATAACCAGGTGGTGGTTCAGGCGTTTCCAGCTTTCTTACAGGACGCCACGGTTTACGTCGAGTCTGATTATCGTGCGCTCCACTTTCACGCGAGGTGCGATTACTTTTTGATTCTGTCATGTTACATCTCCTCCCTTGCTGAGATTTTTTGTTTCTCTTTAGCTACGTGCCGCAACCATGTATCCATATCCATGTTATGCGGCTTTAAGCCACGGAGGCGCTCCACTTCAGAGTTACTAAAAGTAACACCGCTCCTGTTGCCTCGTGTTTTTTGCCGTCCGCCTGAAGAGGCGGAGGAAGAGACTCTTTGCACGGCGGGTCTGCTTCCATTTTGTACAGCTTTGTTATTGCCTGGTGTGGCATTAACAAGTTTAGGATATACTTTTCCAACCCGACTGTCCAATTCACCGTAATAGTCATCACTATCAGGCTCAAATCCTTCGTTGATTAAATTGAAGTGGGTGAAGTAAGCATACTGGGTTGCTTGGAGATGTTCTTGATCTTCTCCATTGCCATACCATTGATTTCTTTCGTGCCAGGTCAACGCTTGTTCAGTTGGCTCTGCAGTAGCTGGTTGTGCTTGCTGCTCCTCATATGCCTGATACTGACCTTGATCCTGGTACTGTTGAGCTTGAGCCTGGGCTTGTGCTTGAGCAGCTTGCTGCCTGGAAGCCTGGACCCGAAGGCGCTCTTTCTGAATCGACATGTCATTTTTAAGCGTAGTCGCTTTAGACATTAATTCAGGATCACCACTAGCAACGGCCTTCTTGTACAGGTCGTCAACTTGGGCCTCTTTTGCTTCAACCGCCTCGGCTTCTTTTGATAAAACCGTCTGGTCTTGCTGGGCGGTATAAGCTCGATATTGTTGAAGCTCTCGCTCTTTAGCCAGGGCAATTTGCTCTAACTGTGCAGCTCGATCTTCTGCCTGTTTGTTCTTGGCGTTGAGCTTGTTAATTCTTTTGCTAACAGACTTGGTGTAATTTTCCAGCTCATCTTCGCTGCTGGATTTTACCTCCTCACCTTCAGGTGGATCGTCAACAATTTCAATCTCTAAGTCTTCATTTTCTTGCAGTTCTTCTGCCTGGTTGTTCTCAATCATCGGAAGCTCACTATGTCGTCAGGGTCTAGGATAGTACCAATGACCTCATCGTCATTGATAATGCGGACTTCTGCGCCATCTTCCAACTTAAACCTAGCGCCAGAATATCGACCAATGAGAACCCATTGCTTTTCAGCGCACCAAGGCTTTTCACCATACTTTGTCGTATCGTTATAGCAAAGAGGACCCATCTTTACGACATAAGCAACAACCGTTGCCAGCGCCTCTCTGTCCATGGTCTCCTTTGTAAGGGCAATGCCACCTTTTGTCTGAGCTTGGCCGGCATAAGGAAGAACAAGCATCCTCCAACCAGTCGGGGTTGGCATGCGGTCAATCAAGCTCATGTCCAATAGGCTTGGATCTAAAACGCGGTTATCGCCCTCCAGATAAGCACTGTCGATACTAGATGATGGTTTACTCAAACTTGTTCTCCTTATAAAAGTCTTTTATGGTCATTTCTACTAAGTTTAGCACTTCTAGCTGACCTTGCAAAGATTTATAATGTTCGATATCTTTGAGCATACCCTCCATCATGACGGTCTGTATTTGATCCCGCCTTTCGGCAACTGTCCTTTTCAGGCTTGCCGCCAGGTTTAAATCATCCATTACACTTTCTCGTAATAGTACAAACCTTTAGTTGCAGCGCCTGTGCCTCTAGTCTTCATGCGCTTTACTTCACCACCCATCTTCATGCCCTTTGCCGTTTTCATGGCAATGGCAACAGCCTGGGCTTGAGGCTTTCCTTCTGAGCGAAGTTTTTTAATATTCTTACCGATTGATTTTTTACCTTTGTCTAATGGCATTATTTTTTACTCCTAGCTTTTGCTTTAGGTTTTGCTGCGTCCTTTTTCTTAGGCGCAACTTTTTTCTTAGGCGCAGTCTTCTTAGGGACAAATGCCTCATTAATATCTGGGGTAGAGGGGTCGTCAGCGACATAATGGCCCTTGTCATCCCTTGCTCGCTCCATTTCAACAGGAGCTGGGGCAACCATCTCAACCTTGGCATTAGCAGCAATTTCTTTCTCAGCTGCAGCCTGGGCAACTTCGTCACCATTGATCCTGGCTATCTTTGCAGCTAACCGCAAAGAATCTGCTTTGGCAGCGGCTTTCTTCGCAACCTCTTCTTTATCCCTGATTAGCTTTTCAGCCTGGCGCTCTAGCTTTTTAATAGCCTTGAGCTCTTCTTGTTTTTCTAAAATATAACTTGTCGTCATCTCATGCCTCCAAATTTGGCTCTCATTTCGGCCAGCTTTAGATTAGCTTGCTGATCCAGACGTTGTTCAGCGATGCCCAGCTTATCGTCGGCGACCTGTTTCTGAGTGTTAATACGCTCCTGAGCAATAGCAACATCCTGCAAGTTCTCGTCCTGCTTGGCTTGCTGCTTCATGTCAAACTGCTCAGAATCCTGGTCTATCTCTTTGTTTCTCAACTGTAACTCTTGCTGCCTAATGGCAACCAAAGGATCTGTCTCCGATCCCGTATCCATAGAGGCAAGCAACTCTTGCGTAAGCTGCGCCATAATCGGGGCGCTGTACTGCTCTTGCATCATCTGAATTTGTCCCTGCATTGCTGCTACCTGGTCAGGCGGCACCTGGCCGGACTGCGCTTGCTGCTGCATGCCCTGGATCTGCTCCTGGACTTCAGGAGGCATTTGCTCCTGGGCAGCTTCGGTGGCCATAAACTGCAAGTGCTGCATCATGTGGGATATAATTCCACTCTGCAGCTGGGGCGTTGTTTTTACTATCTCAGTCATAAAGAGAGACTTATGCGCCTCAATATGCGCCTGGTGATTCTGAGGCGGGAATGCGTTAGCAGGCTGCCCCATCATAAATCCACTGTTCTCCATACCAGCATCCACCGGAGAAGGCGGCTGTGGCACAGGGGGAGGAGTTAGCAGTGAATCGACGTTATCAACCCCCAGGGCTGCATACATCCGGCGATAAGCCTCATAGATGCCATTGGGTCCATGTATCTGTGGATTGCTTTGCACCATTGTCAGCAGCTCTTGAGCTAGAGTAATTCTCTGGCTCTGGCTAAAGATATTAGGATCACTGACTGGAATAATATCCACTCGACCGTCAAAGTCCTCTCCCTTTATTTCTTGGGGTCCGGTGCCGGTGTTATATGGATAGCTAGGTGGCAGATACTCGCCAAAAACTTTTGCAAGTAAATTAAACTCTAAGCGCTGCGAATAATGCAGCCGCTTATGAATCGCGGACATAACTTTTGTGCCGCGCTCTAACAATGCGACTGTGGTGCCAACAGGCATAGCCTGGTTAGCATCGCCAATGTTCATATCGCCAATGCTGGCAAACCGCTTGCCTGAATCAACCAGCATAGCAAGCATGCCCTGAAGCACGCTGCTTGGTTCTTTAATTGGTAACGGAATAAGGTTGTCTTTTAGAGACGCGCCAGTGGTATCAATGTCTCTAAACTCACCTGGCTGTAAAGGCTCATCTTCATCGCGTATTCGCATGCCGCGTGCTTTAAAGCCTGCAGGTAAGTTAGCCAAGGTGCCGGCATCAATAAGCTGGCGAAGAATAGACGTTGACGCCTTGGATATACCGCCAATCATATGGCTTAACCCAAGACCGTAAAAACCCAAGCCTGGTAAAAACTTGTACTGAACAAAGAAATTAATCTTGTCCTTGGAGGGATCTTCTTCCTGGTAGTTGCGTCTAATAGCAAGAACCTTCTGACTGCCTTCGTCTATAGTGACAATGTACGGCAGCTTTAACCCAGTCTCCTCGCCATCTTCCCCCAAATCTTCAAAGCCAGGTAAGTCCAGGACGCAATGGGTCTCATAGACAACGTGATCTCTGTCCTCCTGGTAGCTTGGCGACATTCCTTCAATTTCATCAATCTGCTCTTCAATCTCATCTCGACTAAAGTGCTGCCCACCACCCTTGAGCTCAACATCGGCATAAAACCCAGAAAGCTGCTGCTTCTTGATTTCATTCCTAGACATGTTGATAACGTGAGTCACTCGCTCGGCTGAGCTTAGATCTGTGGCCTCGTAAGGGACTATTAAGTCCTGGGGCATAATAAACTTGGATAACGCACGGTTCTGAACCGTGTCGTAATAAACTTTCTTAAACGCGCTGCCGGCCAGAGGCAAATAAAACAACAGCATGTCTAGCTCTGGGTCGTACTCCTGCATCACATTCATGATGTAGAAGTTCATGAACTCCTGAACGCGGTCAGCCTGCATCTCAACTTCAGCAGTTCTTGCTCCCACGATCTCTGTCTTAACAGGACCTTTTGCTGGCAGCAGTTCTTTGTATGCCTGGGCCTGAAACTGCGTTACAGCTTCTGCAAGTATAGGGTGAATAACGCCGGAGCTTCCCTGGAAGGGTGTGGACCTGGCATCATCAAACTTCATGCCCAGGTACTTTAAGCCGTCTGTGTAAGTCTTTTCCCAATCGGATCTTGACTCTTTGTCGGCCTTAATTGACTCTAAAACATCGCCAGCTAGAGAGCTAAGCTCTCCTGAATCAAGGTAATCAACCAGGTTGACGTTGAAATCTATCTGAGGCGCTTCATCTATCGCGTCGATTTCATCATCGACCAGGATATCTTTTTCTGTGACCAGAATCTGCGCTGCGTTCTCAATCAAGTCCTGGCGAGTAGGCTCTTGCGTAACTTGCATACCAGAACCCAACTGGATTATGTCGCCATCGTCCTCAGTGCCTAAGTTTCTTTTTTCAATCGCCATTAGTAATATACCACCCTATCTCGTTTTAAGAATTGGGCCTCGTCTTGATAATCAGTCTCCAAGTTTAGGAACCCGCCTTGCCGGAACCGCATCAATGCCATTGTAGCACTGTCGCAAAAATCATCGTGCTCACCAAACGGAAAGGCCGCCATTTCCTCAATTACTTCTTCTGCAAAACCCTCTTCTGGAGCCCACACCATTCCTGATTCAAAAATAGGCGCCACTGAATTCATTCTTGCTATTTTATCTTGACCACGGCTCGGTGTATATGCCATAACAGGTATTCCCATTCGACGCAACTCCTGCGTCAATGGTGTACCACTTGCCTTTGCTTCAATTAAAACGCAATCAGGTTCCCAATATTTATACTCATCATACGCTAATCTCTTCAATTCTGGAAAGTCTAAGCGAACACGCTTAGCGTCCAGGAGCATAATCGCCTCTGGACCCTCTGCCTCTGGCTCAAAAACAGCCCAGGTTGTAATGGCAGAATAGTCAGCAGTTTCCTTGGCTGAGAAGGCGGTATCATAGCTTTGAATAACGTAGCTGTAGGCTGGGACCTTTTCCTCTTCCCAGGTTTGCCACCACTCTCTTTTGACTATCGCGCCGCTTTGAGCGGTGGGCTGCTGCATCCACTGAGCATTCCATTTGCTGATCGGCAGCGAAGCCTTAACCGATAAGAGTTCTTCTTTGTTCCAAAACTCAGGCCATAAAGGCTCTTCTGACTCAGGCATGATCGCAGGAAATTCAACAACCTCCCACTGATCGGCGTGCTCATCACCCTGGCGAGAAAGGACCTTTCCAACCAGGTCTTTGGTGCTCCACCTGGTCATCACAATGATAATGATCCCGCCAGGCTGCAGACGCTGCCTGGGACCAGATGTATACCATTCGTATGCTGCATCCATGGATGTGGGAGAAAGGGCGTCTTGCTCAGAGTGAGGGTCATCAATAATTAGAAGGTCAGCACCACGACCAGTAATAGCGCCACCAACACCAGCATAGAAGGATTCACCTTCCTGGTTAGTGGTCCATCTTCCTGCAGACTTGTTGTCTGATTGTAATTTTAAATCAGGAAAGACATGCTGATAGTCTTCGCTATCAATAAGGTTTCTGACTTTCCGGCCAAACCTGACAGCAAGCTCTGCGGTGTGAGTCGTCTGAATAATCTTGAGATCACCCCTGCGCCCCATCATCCAGGCTGGAAAGAAGGTGGATGCAAACTCAGATTTGGAATGCCTGGGCGGCAAGCAAACAATTAAACGCTTGAGCTTACCATCGGCAATACGATTAAACTTTTCGCCAATGATCTTATGATGTCGCCCCAGGATACACTCAGGCCACATATGCTTGACAAAGTTAATGAAGTCGCCCTGGCAGTCGTCTTGCGTTTCAAGTCTCTGATATCGGCTCAGAAGAGCCATAGCTTCGTTCTTTTCTGCCTCAGACAGGACATCAAAGTCCTTGAAGTCTATGTCAGACATGGGACCATTCTTCTTCAAGCCAAAGAAGAGCTTCAGCCTCTCTGCGCCGCACCAGGCCATCTAGGACCTTGCCGCCGGCTTTATTCCATCGCTTTATTTGATGAGGTACGTCATCCAGGTCCCCAGAGTTTAGCCTGGTCAGAAGCGTAGAAGATTTTAGATTAGTTGGCCCCAGGTTGAACGTCCAGGCAACCAGGGCATCAAATTGATTTTGCGTGAGCTCTGTATCTACCAGGTCATTGACATAACCCTCAAACTCTACCAGGTCATCTATGAGGATCGTCTCAGCATCGTCCTTGGTGCAAGTATCGCCTTCACTTACTCCCCTGGTATGGCCATAGCCTATAGTCCAAACGTCTGCGCTGCACTGATACGCATTTAATTCACAGCCCTCAAACTTCTTAATTAAAGCTATGCCTTCTCCGCTTGTTTTCATGATCTTTGGCTTCTCCTGGTGACGCTGCTGTGTTATGCAATTTTTGATAACATTGTACAGTCGAATTAGCTGGGCGTATATAATCATCTTCCAGGCAACCAGGTTTTGTGGGGTGGACTACTTCTCTCGCTGAACGCCCTTGGTCTTTTCATAGGAGCGCATCGCGCCCATGCCGAGCATGCCCATGAGGACGGGGGTGAGAAGGGATGGGTCAACTTCTGGCACATCAAACCAAATGCCGAGTATCTGGGCCAGCAGTACGTTGTATAAAAGACCGATTCCGCAAATCCAGCCGACAAAGGGACGCCAGCCGGCGACGAACAGTGATTTATGGGCAGCCTCTACTTTGTTTACTTCCAGCTGCGCTTTGTTTATCTCTAATGCTTGCTTAGAGGCCAGGGTGGATATCTCATGGGCCAGGGCGTTAGCCTGGTCCTTATCCTCGATAAATTTATCCAGGAGTCCAGCGACTGGTCCAATTAGCTTATCAAGCATTATTCCATCCACTTAGATGCGGCAAACACCGCAATGATTGTTGGGTAAATACCCCAAAGCATAGCCTCTAGCTTGTCAAATCGCTTGCTGCCACCATCTAGTCTGCGGCCAATGTTCTCATACCTAATCAGGCACTCAGCCTCATGCTTTTCAAGTCGGGCAATTGTCTCTTTTACTGTGGCCATAATTTATAATTTAAAGTTAGTCTAGTGGTCTCTGGGCGGGAATGCCTATCCTGCCCCGTTCTTCTTCCTCTTCATCAGCCTTGATGGTGGAAATGTCTATCCCTTCTGTCACAAAGATATCAGGATAGCATACTGTCTTTTTCGGGTCACTGACGCAAAAAAAGCCGGTGAACTCCATCACATAAGAATCTTGGTCCTCCGATTCCCATATTCTGTTTGACCAGGCGCGAGTCTCTACGTCCAAAGAAACTCCGAGCGTGACGGCTAGTCTATTGTAAATATAGACCGACCTACTGGGGCTGCATTTTCCTATGTTGTACCTAAACCAATGTATGGCTCGCAGCTTCCGCTCGGTGGTATCGTGTACTCCGCCAAGAAGATTAAAGGTTGCCAGGTCGCAAGCCTTTACTTCTGGTTTTGTGCGATAAGCAGCTCCACCAGCGTTTGAAGTTTTGCATCACTGGCCTTAGCCGTTTCCTGCATGTCCGTCAGACTCTTGGCAATGCTCTTGATTGCCTGCTCATTTAATTTTGTGGATGTGCCGTTCTCAACAGCCTTTTTGTTGGTCTCAACAACAATTTTTTCCACACGATCAAGCTCCTTCTTGGTGGTCTCAGCATTTGCCTGGGCTGCGCCATAAGACACGGCCCCGACAAAAAGAGAAATTACCAAGGGGAGCATATAAGTTGGGATAGTGATCCCTTTATCATCTGACATGCTTGCCTCCTAGTGAGACGATTCAACCGCCTCTTCATCATCAAAAGAGCTTGTCAACATGTTTACAAAAGCCTCGCGGCCTACCTGCAGCTGATCCATATTAAACCGCAAATTACCTAGCTTCTTATCCAGGTCCGCTATGTGGTTGACCATAGCAATCTGCTGCTCATTTAAGTCTTCTATGTTGTGCTCTACGTCATTAACAGTAATGGTTTTCTTTTCATTTTTCGCCATTATAAGTCTCCTTTAGTTTTAAATTTATTTGTCCTTCCTGTTCCACAGGTCAAACAAGGTTTTTACTTTTTCCTTAATCTGCTCGATATCTGCGTGCATTTTAGCCAGCACAATTACTAGAGTTACAAACCCTAATGCAATGGGCCAAAGTGCCCCAATGGCGTCAAGACCATCCATATACCTGGCATCTCAAAGTTTAACACGGTGGATTAAGACGACCAGGGAACCCCTGAAGCTGTCGTTGCAGCCGCATCAATTTGCTTTTGAACCTTAGCGTCACGGTCCGCTTCTACGCGAGCTTTAGCTTCGGCAGCGGTTTCGTCGCCTTCGATCAAGCTGTCGTAGACCCAACCAAGAACATCGTTCTCTGTTAGATCAGCGTATGGAATAAAGTCTGAAGCTGAAGCATCATATGTGCATCGCAGCTTGCCTCCTTCAGAAGCAGTGTACGATGGAGTACCATCGCTTGCCGCTACCATCGACCAGTAAACTAAAAAGACACCGCCATCGGCGTCCGTGTGTTGCATGTCCTGTATGGACCATGTGTTGTTAATTGCCATGTTTCTTTCTCCTTTAATGACAGTTTATGATTCTAAGTCCGCTACTCGCGCACGTAGGGTTTGTATTTCTTTGACAAGCATTGGGACTAGCTTGCTGTAGTCCACACCCATCATTTCGTCAGGGTCTTCTAAGGCTGATACTGCTTCTGGTGCAACGATTTGTAATTCTTGAGCTACCATACCGTAATCTTGGTGAGAGCCGTCTGCTTTCCAATCAAACTTGCGTACTTGGATGGAGTCTATCTTGCTACCTGCGTCATCAGCGTCTGCAATGTTTTCTTTGAGGCGTTGGTCTGATGAGGTGTTGTAGGCAGTCCCACTTGAATTGGATATAATTGACCCTTTGTTAGCACCGCCAAGATAGAAAAATAATTGGCTACCTGACCCAGTATCTATTGCAACCCCATAGGCGTTTGCATTAGAGTTTGTGAAATGCCCAACAAAATGTGATGCTTGGTTTTCACTTACTGTAAGTGTAGCCTGTTGTGTAGCAGTACCCATACATACTGCATTATTACCACTATCGACAAACAGCATATGGGTGTCGCTGTCAGACTCAACGCGGAAGTCTTGCCCTGCGTTACCTGCATCGTTAAATATAGCTCCAGACGAATTTAACGCCATGAGACTAATCCAACTGATACTTGCGTCTGACCCTGTGTCAGCGGCATAGTTAAAATTATATGCGGCACTACCTGTTTGGAGCATGGTTGGGGCATAGCCCGTAAGCCGTTGTTTCCACCCAGAACCGTAGTAAGCGTTGTGTAGTAAGTAAGTGAAGTTGTTATCTACAGAGAGGTTAAAACAAGCATTGGAGTAACTAGCCCCTTGAAAAGCGTAAAGGTTATCTGCAACTACAACGCTGTTGCCGCCTATCCATGATGGTACACCTGCGGGCATTCCCATTGAAACAATATCTTCACCACTATCAACAAACAGCATATGGGTGTTGTTGTCAGACTCAACGCGGAAGTCTAATGAGGCTGAACCACCTTCGTTAGCTATGACACCACCACTTGTGAGAGACAGGACATTTGTTACTGATCCTACATAATAATCGTACCCGCTTGCGTAGAACCTAGCCGTGTCATACGCGGCGGTAGAGCGGTTATAGAACTGGACAAGGCTGGTAGTGGTATTTATACCCTGTGGACCGAGCTCAATACCGGACGAGCCGTCCTTAGATACTACAAACTCATAACTTGGCGCTCCGGTGCCGATCCCGACCCGATTATTATTAGCATCAACAAACAACATATTAGCGTTGCCGTTAGACTCAACGCGGAAGTCACGGTCTACGCTTGCATTGTTTATTACTAGCTCGCTCGGCAAAATATCTAAAGCGTTTACGGCATTACCCGCAGTCATGACTTGGATGTCCATTCCAAAATCTTCGGTGCCGTCGGTTACGTCCTTTATGTAAGAACGCACTTTCATATAATCTTTTATCGCACCTGCACTATTTCTACCTTGATAAAAAATAGTTGATAAAGGGTCATCATCAGCAGGGCTTGAGGAGTCTCTGAAAAGAACTATGTCTGGCCCAGAAGCATTATTTGCCTGTGTGCTGTGTAAAGTTAGGTATGTTCCATCAAGAGTATTTTTTATTATTGCATCACCAAGAACGGACAATGTTTTAGTTGGTGTTGACTCGCCTATACCGACTCTATTATTGCCACCATCAACCCTTATCATATTAGCGTTGCCGTTTGACTCAACGCGGAAGTCTACATCTGCACTATCTTCGTTAAATATAACACCACCTGCGGCACGAACATCTAGTATATCAGTGCTTGAGATGTACATCTTTCCAACAGTCTGACTGCCAGAATTAGTTTCCATATTAATGTTGCCAATTTCGTTCGCACCATTAACAAAACTTATTACACCACTGTCAGCACCATTAGATGCTGTAGAGCCAATGTTTAATCTACCTCTGTTAGCTGTGCCAATAATACCTACATAGGTTCTTGCGGCAGTGCCATCGCTTGTAACATCACCGTCAGCTACGCCTATTCCGACAGAGCCGAGGTTATTGATGGTCATTTTTGCTGAGTTCACGCCAGACGTAGCTGTCTGAAACTGAAGGCCAGAAGACAAAGTTGTGCCGCTATTGACCTCTGCAACAGCGCTAATTCGAGCCATTTGTTGCGTATTACCATCCCCATTACGATCACCAGCAAACACGATGCCGGGGCCAAAGCCTGTAGTAGTAGTGCCAGAGGAACGGGCGTTAAGGTACAGTTTCGTATCTACAGCGTTTGTTGTACCCGTAGAACTTGATATTCTTAAACCATTTGCTTGAACAGAGCCATCACCAATACCTACACCGTCTGCACCAGCATCAACAAACAACATATGTGACAGGTTGTCAGACTCAACGCGGAAGTCTAGGTTCACGGCAGTATCGTTGATTACAACTTCTTGAGTATCTGCATGCAGAATACTACGGCTGTTTGTTACGTCATAAATGTCTAACGAACCGTTGGCTACTTGTCCATCCGCAATTCTCCAATTCTTAGTGGTTGCACCGGTTTTAGCAATTTCAAATCCGACTGTACTATTTCCGCCAACTTCTGTTTTTACTAGCGTTGTGCCTGTTGATTTTTCAACATGGAGGATTTCATCGGCGGATTCAACGCCTATACCTACGTTCCCGCGATCTAACGTAAGCGTGTTGTTATATGCGGTGCCGTTGTTTGTAAGGTGAAACTGATACCCAACAACGCCGCTTGCGACTATCGCTGAGTCTAGCTCTAAGAAAAAATTATCTTCCCCCGAAGCGTAGGAACCTCTTAGTATGTTGGCGTTATCACCAAACTGTATATCTAAAGGTGCGGCAGGGGAGCTAGTAAACAAACCAACGCGACCATTACCTGCATCAACAAACAAAGCATGAGTGTTAGCGTCTGATTCAACGCGGAAGTCCCTATCGGCACCTGTTTCATTGAAAGTGACATTGCCGCCGTCTATTTGGAAATAGTTGACGTAATTTGAACCGTTGTCTGTTGAAAGGAGGTATTGAAAATCATCACTGCCCCCGCCGTTGAACAAAAGCCTATGTCGGTTTTGGAAAGTAGATGTGCTAGGGCTTTCTAAATATAATTGTAAACCGCCATTTCCGGTTCGTATATTTGCGTAATTTGCGCCAGCAAACGCGTCGTTATCAAAAATTAATTTTGGTTCATCGGCATCCGTTGCTGTGTCGTTACGCAAGGTCAGGGTGTTTGCGCCTACAAGCGTAGCGGTTGTTCCAGTTAAAGCACCATCAATGTCCACGACATCAAGGTTAGTAGTGCCGTCTACGTCTATGTCGCCTGAGATGTCTAGGCTTGCCGCAATGATCTCGCCGCTTGCGTTGATGGCTCCGTTAATATCAATCGTAGTAGCAGCTATCTGAATCTCTGTGTCAGCAACGAGGTCGAGCTGTCCGTCTGCGCTTGAGTTTATGTATATGGCTGAATCACGGAATTGAACTTTCTGTGCGGTTGTTACTTCTATATCAGTTGATCCAGTGGTATTACCCTGGGCCAAAACCTCAGCCAGGGTGTCAAAAGATGCTACCGAAGAATCAACATACGCCTTAATAGACTGCTGTGTGGCCAGGGCGGTTGCGCTATTGGAGGACATGTTGTCCTGGTCCAGGATGTCAGTTACCGCAACAGCTCCGGTGCCAGAAAGTGAGTCAAACTCAACAGCCGCTGCATCAACAGTGCCAGAAGCAGTCAGGTTGACAACCGTGGTGGTGCCGGTAAGGTCAGTATCAACTAATAGGTCATAAACAACAGCGCCGCTGCCGGCACCGTCTGTGGCAATCATCTTCACCTGGCCAGCTGGGACCGCAACATTTGCGCCAGAGCCCTGGGAGAAGGTAAGGGTAGAGTTGGTGGTATTTTCAACCATCCAAACTTTAGATAAGGTGTTAGGTGCCAGGGTAACAGTACAAGCCTGGCCGCCGCCGGTCAGTTTTAAGTAAAACGACCTGGCTGAGTCAGCTGTTCCATCGGCAACAGTGATTGTATGAGTGGAGGCGTTAGCAATAGCTTCGGAGCCATAACCCAAGGCTTCACCAATCAGTTCCAGGTTGGTGTTAGTGGTTGTGCCCCAGGTTCCAGATCCTTCACCTGTTGCCAGCTCAGTAAGCCGTAAGTTATTAACGTAAGTAGCCATTTTTTGTCCTCACTTGCTAAGCAGCATCGCGCCCAGCGTCAATTTCTTGGTAACCTGGGGACTGTGAAACTGATATAGAAGCCCACCCAGGACTTTGCCCATCGTTTATTGTATTGTAGTTTGGATCTTGATTGGTGTCTATCTCTCCATACACCAAAGGAGCGCCCAAGTCTACACTTACAGCCAAGCCCACTGGGAATGCGGATGCGCCTAACTTTAACGTAACATCGCCAACCGCTACGCCAATCTCAAAGCCAACGGGCTCTACAATTGTGTTGTTGTAAACAATGACGCTGCCAATGGCAGATGTCATCGCCAGGGATCCCGCAGTCACATTGGCTTTCGCCTGGACAGAAGCAGATCCCACTGCAGAAGTTATTGCCAGGCTGCCGGCTGTCACATTTGCTTCGGCATCAACAGCTGCAGCGCCAACAGCAGAAGTAATCGCCAGGGTGCCAGCTGTCACATTTGCTTCAGCATCAACAGCTAGGGCGCCTACTGCAGAAGTTATTGCCAGGCTGCCGGCTGTCACATTTGCTTCAGCATCTACCGTTACGCTGCCAATGGCTGAGGACATAGACAGTCCAGTCACCTGGACAACTGCGCCGGCAACTACCTGGGCAGCGCCAATACCAGACGTAATCGCCAGGGATGGGGCTGTAACATTAGCAACCGCATTGACTGTTAAGCTGCCAACGCCTGAAGTAATAACGCCGGCTGAAGATACAGCAACATCTGCTGCAGCGGTAGCGGTAACGCTGCCAACTGCCGAAGATATAGATAACCCAGTAACCTGGACGACAGCGCCAGCTACAACTTGCGGGGCACCAACTGCCGAGGTTATTGCTGGGGAAACAGGGGTCACGTTGGCTTCTGCAACAATAGTTACACTGCCAACGGCTGAGGTGATTACACCAGCGGTCGATAAAGTTACAGGCAGCGAAGTACCCCAGGCGCCTTCGCCCCAGGTTCCGCGACCCCAGCCGGTTAATGTGGCCATTAGCCGCCTAGCTCTACTTTCGCCTCTTCAAGATGTTCTTTACACTCATTCAAGATTTGACGAACGGGCGTTGTCATGTAATCTTGTTCGAGCATGCCGTCAATCTTGGTCAGAGCATATTCCACATTTTCTAGTGCGCTCATAACGATCTCCAAATGAAGCCCCATTATACACCTATGCAGCTTCGCCGATACCTTGGAATTTGCGGTCCAGGATACGGCGTACTTTAGAGTAAGTGATATCAGCAGCGCAAGCGTGGAGCGATGCGACCTGCTTAGCAATCTTCCTGGGGCCCAGCCCTCGGTCCCGCAGTTTGTAAATCGTCATCAACACATCCTGCTCTTCGGGGATCTCCTCCAGGCGAGTCCTGGTCTTATTGCCGTGCTTCTCCTGGACCTTAGCGTAGCCATAAGGAGCGCTGCCACCAATGAAGTATCCGCGAGAGGCCCAATCTACCTTGCCATCACCAAATCGGTCCTTGATGGTGGAGTGTTCTATCTCAGCAACCGCTGAAAGCACCATAAGCATGATCTGGTTAGCCATTTCGTTCATATCAAACTTAGATCTCAGGCCCTTCTGGCCTTCTGGCTTAGGATATACGATGGGCACCTCGCCAAACTGCTCACAAAAGAACAATGTAATGCCAATATCTTGCAATACGGGGATAATTGACAGCAAATCGGCGCTGGACCTGGATAATCGGTCCAATCGAGTGCAAACAATGACATCATGACGATCAATGATGTCGGTGAGCTCTTTACTGCCTGGTCGATCCAGGATTGGCCTGGTGCCGGACACGCCGTCATCTACCAGGAACTCTGTAACCTCTCGGTTATACTTCTCTTTAACAAAGTCAGCAATCTGCTGCTGCTGAACCTCTAAGGACACGCCAGATCGTACCTGCTCTTTAGTCGATACCCTGACATAGCCATAAATATTGTTGATTTGCTTGAGCGGATTAATCATACAGCCTTTCTCTCCCTACACTTGAACCCATAATCGGTAACTTCCTGAAACAAACGCTGCCAGTTGATGTTCAATGGCTGCCGATCACTAGCCCTATCGGCAAACAAGACCTGGCCATTCTTTACGAGCTCAACTGCAGCATAGTTTTTAGGCACACCGTCATAGACGATCTCGATGTCGTGCGCCAGGCAAATCCGGCGCACTCTGTTAGCAAATACTTTCTTCACCCTGGCTTCTTCAGATACTGGCATTAACGTGCCCTCCCTTGAAGAAGAGCACGGATCATCTTGGCTTCCTTCGCTTTAATGCGAGGGTCCTTCTTGATCTCTTTCTCCACAGAATCAACCCTGATAATCTTTGACACGCCAGGTATGAAGCAATCATCTACCATTTTCTTGCGCTCTGCTCTTGTCATGCTTTCCCAGTTACCCATTCATCTTCTCCTCAAATTCAGCCCAAGCCTCTTTACCCGCGTCACTGTTCGCAGCTTCTTCCGCGATGGTGACCATGTAGTGGCCCAACTCTTCTTCACCGTAAGTGGCTAACTTGACCAACTCTGCAGCGGTCATACCAACCTCTTCGGCACCCTGGTTAAAGACCGCAGGCAACATCATGGCAACAGCCGGCGGAACACCGAACCTGGTTGCGAAGACCTCGATCTCGTTGACTAAAACACTCATTTCTCACTCCTTAATTACTACATTGCTAATGTATCCTATATCGTGTCGTTGTGCAAGCATAAATATACTTTAATTTAATTTAATAAATAGTTGCACAACGACACGTTATTAGGTATATTGTAAATGTAAGTTAATTATTAAGGAGAAGTTATGACTGCGTTTGTTAAAGAAGATTTTGCCTGGGACGGTATGTACTTAATGTATCGAGGCCGTCACTCTGAGTCTGTCAATATGGAGGTTGCACACCCTAACTGTCACCCTTCATGGATCGGCAAGCCAAAGCCAGCGTTTATTGCTCGCTTCAAATACGGCAGCAAGCCCTGGAAGTCTTGGGTAAACTGCTTGATGGATAACTATACTGTCGAAGGTTATCTCCAGGCTTGCAAAGAAAGCAGCCCGTTAGAGGCCGTCCAGGCTAAAGGTTACAAGGGTCGCGGCAGGTATAAGAGGATGGCAGCGTGATAGATATTGCGTTGCTTTTTACAGCCACAATGATGGGAGGGCTCCTGGCTCTCCTATTTGCCGAGGATAAAAATGAGTAAAATCATTATTGAGTTAGACAAAGAGGACGCTGAAGAAGTCCTTAAAACCCACGCGGAAATCCTGGAGTTATTGCGGGAGATCCTCAAGGAGCTGCAAGATGGATAAGTATTTCGACACTCTGGACCAGGCTGAATTGTTCCACGTGGAACCTGGTATGACTGAGAAGCAGCGAATGAAAATCTACAAACGTGCCCTGAACGTGCATCATAACGCGGGGCCTGAAGCCAAACACATCGTAAAAATCTGGAGAGAGCAGAAAGATGAGCAAAGGTCACACCCAACGCCCCACCAATATGAAGAGTTTTAGCGACAATTTTGATCGCATCTTCAACAAACCAACCGATCCTCGATTCTGTGACGCGCATGATTTGCGCCTGGTTGAGGACCCTAAAACCAAACAAATGGTTTGCCCACACTGTGAGCAAGCCAAAGGAGAAGCAATATGAGTGCAGATAGATACGAGCTGGAAGAGTTCTTCCAGGCAGAGAGCGGCAGCGGGTACGTTGTTACCAGGCGCTGCGGTGAAGCAAGTTATGAGGAGATAATAGCCAGGCGTGCCAAGATCCTGGATAAGCAAAAGAAGCCTCACGGGATCTATTACATTAGCCCCCAGGGCGAGCGCAGCCGAGTTAAGTAGGCTGCAATTAGTTGTACAACGACACGATAAGTGTTACAATAAACTGTATTGAGAAGGGAGGTGTGTTGTGGTTGCTGGGTTTCAAAAGGCTTTAGAGGTTGCCGTTGCCGAGTATGAGGAGCTGTTCGATAAGAACGGCTTGCCTATCATATTCCACGCGATGGCCGTAGCCAAACCCATGATGGAGAAGTATGGCGAGACGCATGCTATTGTTGGATTGTTGCATGACGCTTACGAGAACGTCTGGAATACTGAGCAAGATTTCATCGAGTGCGGTGAGATCTTTGGTCCTGAAATAGAGGCTGCGGTTCGAGCGGTCACTAAGGCCCCTGGTGAGGATTACTTGGAAGAATACATCCCCAGGTGTTTTGCCAACCCGATTGCAAAAGCAGTTAAGGTGTGCGACCTCAAAAACAACTACAATGGTCTTGACAGTATACCCAAGCCTGCCGATAGAAAAAGATTGGCAGCCAAGTATGCAGCAGCATTGCTCATGGCAGGAGAATAATATGGAAAAGATAGAGAGTTATTGGACCTGGGAAGAAGCGCCAGGCGTTTTAGTTGACTACGGTGACGATAATTTTGGTGGATTTCACCTAGCCCAGGGCTCTGACGAATGGGAAAAACAGACCGAGTGGGATGTCGTTCAGTGGTTTAAAGAGGGTAAAAAGCTATCTAAGCCCAGTTTTGAAATGAAATACGGAAAGATCGGGGACCAGCTTCCACAACTCCCCCTTTCATAAACTTATCCACAAGCTGCTCCACAATAGCAGGATCCGCTGCATCAAAAGCAGCACCAAACAGGCGCCTCTGCTCAGCAAGCGCCTTATTGTATAGCTTCAGCTTAGTACCAGGTATCTCGTGGTTGTACCGGCCTTCTAGCTTCCTGGAGTAATCATACCAGCGGTGAGCTCCCTGCTCCCCCGCATCAAACATTTCAGGCGTCTTAATCTGGATCTCAGCAACAATCTTCTTGCCGGTAGCCGGATCATCAACCAGGACATTCATCTTCCGGTCAAAGTAACCAGATTCAGGTATGCGCTGCCAACCTCGGTCGATAGTCGTGTACATCTGGCCTATTTGACTCACAGCCTCTTCTGCCTGGTCTGCAGTATCTATGTAAATCGTTGTTCTTACGCCATCGGTGAAGTCTGCCGGCGCCAGGCCCTTTCTCTCAACCTTGGTGGCTATGCTTTTCGGCGTCTTGACCTCAACATCAAACTGGCTGCCATCTTTTAGGTTGATAAACTTATCAGCTTTCTTGCCACCAACTGACTTAGCCACTGAGTCAATGTTAGCCTGGAATGAAGGGTTCACTGTGTTAGCTCGCTGGACCATGGCTTCAACCGAATTAAGATCACCTTGCTGCCGTTTAAGTGCAGCCTCAATCTCTCTCACTCGCTCAATACCCAGCTCCTGGAATACAGGGGTGGTTCTGATCGGACCATCTACCTTGGTGCCCTGCTCAATCGCTGCAACTAACCTGGCGGCATCAATGGCTTCAACACCATCACCTACCCTGGCAACATCCTGGGGCAGATTATCAATTCCACCGGTCAGCTTCATGGCTTTTCTAAGTGCGCCTGGTGCCTTCAACGCGGTCCCCAGCGTAGCTCCGAGCGGCGGAATCACGTAGGTCGCATCACCCAGGACGCCTAACGCCTGCAGCGCAGGATCTAGGATGTTGCCCTGGCGAATGTTCTCCAGGATAGAAGGATTGTTTTCGGCATCAAATATATCGGTGAGACCTGTATCAGACGATGGCATTCCAGGCATATTACCGGTAGCATCAACAGTCGCTGCCCCAGGAAGTAGTTGCGCTGCAAAATACGCAGCCTGCTCCTCAGTCAGAAAAGGATCACTCTTCTCTTCGGGATCGCGCATCATATCACTGACGCTGCCCCCAAGGTTAAAAGCGAATATGTCGATATCGTCTCTATTCACCTAATAATCACCTCGTAAGTAAATGCCAAAGGGCAATTGAGACAAATACGACAACTAGCGCTAAGCCTTTCCAAGTGTCGGGGTCTCTCCAATCATCCATTGCATCACCTAAATGAATCGTCTGGGCCCACTATCGGCCTCATGAAATTTTCGGTGCCTGGTTCAGATTCGGATCTAGCCACCCTATTATCAAAAAAATCTACTGCTTCATAATAATCCATGTCGCTCTTTTCAACAAGCAAAGCGATGCAGCGGTCACGATCTCCAGGACCATCTCTAAAGTCAGTCATTAACCAGGTACACTTTAGTCAGTTGGATTAGGATCTTTGTAAAGGGCCTCAACAGTGCCGATCCTTATTGTGAGCTCATGAACACGGTCCTGCATTTCCCGCAGCTCGGACAAATCTCTATCAAGGCCCTCAATCATCATGTCTTGCCTGGCATCTGCCGGCAGAGCACCTAGCTGGCCCCTGGGCCAAAGGATGCGAAACTCAGAGTTGGACTTGATCTCAACATCGGTTAGCTCAATCTTATGCTCCAGGGCAGTCAATCGAGACTCAACCGTAAAATACGCCATGGTCGATACCGCTGTAAAAGCAATCATTGCCAGGAGGTTTTTAAGTGGAATGGTGAGAGCGGTATTCTCGTTGAGCTCGGTCATTACCGTTTCCTATAGGTCCTGGTCTTGCCAGCCACCTTCTTGGGCTGAGCGCTATGCTGCTTACCCTTCTTTGTATCCGCTCGCTTCTTCCTGGTAGTCGCTGCATATTCCTTGTCGGACAGCGCCTTGATAGCCTTCTTCGGTAAATAACGCTCACCGGTTTCAGCGCTAGGCTTACCGGACTTCGTGGTCCATTTCTGTTTAGTCCACTTCTTCAGGGACTTTTGGGGTTTCTTTAATGCCATTATTTTTTATAGCCTCCCCCCGCCTTCTTATATTCAGAAGCCAGCAATTGAGCCTTCCTGGCAGACCATTGACCCGCCTTTCCGCCCTTAGTACCAGCCTTGATACGATTGAACAGGTTTTTACGCATTGTGGGCTTAGTATAATTGCCCGAAGCATTCACCGTCGATTTTTTTTTGACCGCCATAACTACCCTCCTTAAAGTATTTACCCAATAGTATAAACCATTGGTCCAAAGTCATTACCACGGTTTGCGCGTTGTCGCGCTCGAAACCAGGGTTGATCGCGTGAATCGGCACGCAGACCCTTATGGCTTTGTTGTTAAACTTATAGATAAGGACGGGAGTTCTGTCACCGCACGCCTCAAGCACCTGGTCCCACCAGGCGGGGGCATACCACCAGCCACTCTTATACGCCTTGGCCTCAATAGCATGACCAGGTATCTCAATGTCACACATGCCTGCAGTCTGATATTGATCGAGGTTGCGCTTACAGGTGAGGTCCTGGCCATTACCATCGACTACCCCGTTATCCGCGAAAAAAGTATTTAGGCGCTTGACCAAATCACGCTCGAAGGCAGCTCCTTTGTTGCGTGAATCAGCCATATCATCATTTCCTTTTATTTAAAAATTTGAAAAAAATTTTTCCCCCCAGGCAACCCAAACGTCCCTAGAGTTTACCCCCCTGGACAATTTGGTGTGCAAAAATTTGCACATAGAATCTGAAAGGGCAAAGTGTTTATCCATTACAGAATTTTAGTTACTGAATGTGTAAAACTCAAGTAAACCTATCCCGCTGGCCGCCGCCCCATTTAGGGGGGTGCCGCCCCAAAAAAACCAAAGGGATTCGATCTCGTTTTCTGGATCCATAGGGGTCCAATAAAATCCTGCCCTGGTGGCCCATATCCAGGCAAATCAGGCCCAATCAGCCCTGTTTGTGACCCCCGTGCTCACAGGGGGCGCGGACCAGGCTGCTCAATCCCTGGCAAAACCTGCCCTATATCACTGATTCTTATGGGAATTCCCTTTTTTATAACTTTTTTGCATATATCTGGGCACCAAAAAGAAAGAGCCCTCTTTCTTGGTTATATTCAACCTTCCCCAGGCTACCCTTTGCTTCGCAACTTGCGCTACACATCCTTGTCATCGTAGGTAGTTTTTATGCCCAATAAATCGTTCAGCCTCTCCTTGATATCCTCCTTGGTCATGCGCTCCAGGTTGGCGTTGATGTTAAGGTTTTGGCTGCGTTGTATTGACAGACCTGCCAGGCTGTTGAGCTCCTTCACCGCACTCACGGCAGCATTGTATGCGCCCTGCTCGAACGATGTCTCGGCGATATTCCATAGCATCGCACCAGTCTTTTCTGGCGTGATTGCATATTTCTCGCGCAGCTCTTCCTGGGCGATCCGCACTGCTTTTGTCACCTTCGGATGATCCCTACCGTTCAGCATCTTCGATGCGGCATTAGCTGGGAAGCTGAAGCCTGCTCTTCGAGCTGCCTCTGTCTGTCCGCATGCACCTTCGGTGTAGTGCCAGACGAACCCTGCTTGCATATCGGTAATGCCCAGCTCCTCGTCTGCGACGAATTGAATGGGCGCGTTTGTGAGCTTAGGCTTTTCCTTCTTGGGTCTGCCTAATTTCTTTTCTTCTTCAGCCATAAGTCTCCTGCCATTTTTGCGAACATCCGTTCGGCCTCACCGTGGGCCAGTGGTCTCTCGCCGTAGCTCTCTCTTTCATCTTTGTTCATTAGCCGCCACTTATTGAAATTTTCGTTATAAGTAAGCTGCTCATCATAATCAAACACATCCATAGTCTTCTCCAGTGTACAGTGTAGGGTATAGTAGGTGTCTCATAGTAAGGCTATATGACCCTATATAAACTATAAATAACTCTACTTTATACTTATATAAAACTGCTCTACCTAAAAGACTATACCCTACCCTACCTATAAAAAAACAAGCGATATATCAAGGACTTACGCATACACCTAACAGGGTACAGTGTATAGCTAATCTCATTGTATAAATTTGCATACATTATCGTGTCCACTTATACCAACTTTATACATCGACACGATACACCAATTATGCCTACCTGTACCCTGCACCTCACCCTGTCACATATCCCACTTCGGGGCCGGTGGGAAGGTGTCATCTGCGGTGACTACCGCGTCATAATCCAGGTCATATATCTTCTTGCCATTGCTATATCTTGGTTCAACACCACGATCAGCGAGCACCCTGGCAGCGTCTTTGAAGTCCGCCATCCTGGGGTTGTTGATTCCCATGTCTCTGAGCAAGTGCGTCATTTGCACTGGCTTCTTGTCTGCACTGTCAAACCGTATGTATTGTAGCAGTAGGTCTTCGACCGCGCTCTGGGTTCTAAAGAACTCGTTGCTGTCCTGCAGCATGACCCGCTCTTCACTTGTAAGGAACCAGTTACGATCTCCCTTGGCATACATCGTCTGCTTGATCTCGGCCCACACTTGTTGCATGTTCAAGCCATGGCGCCAGTCTATCTCTGTCACCGGTACAACCCAGAACCGTCTGTTGCCGCTGGTGTCGATCAAGAACTCCCTCTCATTCACACTGGCATAGAACGCTGTGCGCCGCTGGTAATTGCTAAACGCTCGGTCATAAGGTAGGCGTAACTCATCGCTGCGCTTGGTTAGGAATGCCTTGAGCTGGTCAATATCTGCACGCTTGAAGGTGGATCCCAACTCTCCGAGCTCGCATATCCAATGGCTAACACACTGCTTCACACTGTCCTTGTCCTGGGGATTCAGTGTAGCGCCTTCCAGCAGCCACTCTTTGTTCGGTGCCAGGCTGTTGAACCACTGCGTCTTACCGACTGCCTGGGCTCCCTGGAATACCAGGATACCCTCCAAATTAGCTCCGCCCTCCTCGCATGCTGCAGCAACACATCCTTGCAGCCACTTCTTCATCAGCATCTCTTTGAGCGGCTCATTAGGACTCTTAATGGTATCTAGGAACATCTGCAGCCTGGCCTTTCCATCCCAGGGCTCACTCTCCATCCACTCCTTGACCGGATTGTACTCCCTGGCCAGCAGCTTCAGATTGAACCGGATACGTTCATGGGGGATCCCCATCTTGATAGCACGGTCCTCGATCTCAATAATCGCCGCGTCATCCTTTAGGTCAGCGATAAACTTCTGGTTGGGTATGTGTATCTCGATCGCCTTCTTAATGACGTTGTAGTCCACCTCTATCTGATTGGTAACCAGGACGCCACGATGATTGTCCTTGGTGTGCAGGAAGCGCCCATTGCTGTTGCGCTCAAAGTCATACTCCTCCGGTATCCTCACCTCTTGCAGCGCCGGAATCACCTCTCCCTGCAGCGCTTCTTTGTGATCGTTGTAATCCCCCTTAGACTGCGGCATCAACACCTCAGCCTGGCCACCCCCACTCTTCACCGCCTGGGCTGCCTTAATTGCCTCTTTCTCGCCGGTCGCATTGTCATCGAAATCCGCGATGAAAATATGCTTGGCCTCAGCGAAGTGCTTGAATATGACTTCCGCAACAGGAGCCAGGTTGTAAGCATCAAAGCTCACCACCACCGGCTGCTTCATATCCTGGTAGTAACTGGCAGCTGTCGCATACCCTTCACAGTAGTTGATAGTGTGAGCGCCCTGGAGTAGGTCCTGGCCCAGGATGAAGAAGCTGCCCTTCTTCTTGGAACCAGTAAGGAACATCTTCCCCCCACCATCGTCAATATACTGCAGACCGACAATACTGAGAGATGCGTCCAGGAGAGGGATCATCAAGCGCCCATCGTTGTGCTGCTTGAGACCGTGACTTAATACATTCTTCTTGGTTAGGTAAGGGTGCTCGCTGCAGTCCTGGGCACCCTCCCAGATATTAGTGCTGCGCTTAGCAGCTCGGTTGTTCTTCTCTTCTTTCTTTGCCTGAGCTTCTGCCTGGAGCTGCTTGATCTCCTCTCGCTGCTCATCAGTCATCTTATAGCTGCTGCTGTTGTTCGGCTTCCAGGTTGCGGTGGGGTTAGCACTATCTACACGATAGTCACCGCATCGGCCAAAAGGGACGGTCTGGTCCGCCCAAAATTGATACCAACCAGTGAGCTTCTGCTTGCCACCGACATCCATATAGGCTCTGCCAATGCTGCCATCGACCAGGAGGCCCTTCTTTTGGTCCAGTTGTAAGCCATTGTCTGCCAGGAACGATTCAAACTCTTGCCGGAAATTGCCCGTTATGGGCCTTGATTTATCTTTTTTATTGGTTGCACTGACTAGAAATGACATTATTTTGTTGATCCTCCGCTTAGAATGTGTAGAATAGTGCAAACTTATACAAACAATCAAGAGGTATTTGCAAAATGGCACTAACAGCAAGCGCAGGATCGGGTGGTGAATCCACCTTTGAAACCGTACCACCAGGCTCTTACGAGGCTATCTGCTATCGACTTGTCGATGCAGGCACAGCGGAGGAAGATTACAAGGGAGAGATCTCCAAGAAGCATAAAATTTATATCTTCTGGGAAATCCCTGAGCTCACACTGAGCGATGGCCGCCCATATTCTATCTTCCACGGGTACACTTTGTCACTTAATGAGCGCAGTAATCTGCGTCGAGATCTCCAGGCATGGCGTAACCGGCCATTCACTGAGGAAGAGCTGCAGGCTTTTGACCTGACCAAGCTGCTCGGTGTGACCTGTAAGATCAACGTGGTCCTAAATAGCAACGGCAACGCAAAGGTTGATGGCATTTTCTGCTCTGACCAGGGCGCCAAGCGCGTTGAAACCACGAACCCGACCTCAGTGTTTGACCTCGAAGAGTACACCAAAGAATTTTCCGGCGAGAGCTGCGAGGCCAGCAAGGCGATGTGCGATGTCTTTGAAGAGCTGCCACGCTTCATCCAATGGCGAATTGCCGGTTGCGATGAAGACGGTAGAGACCAGCAGGCCCCGTGCTTTGAAGTGGCTGCAGCCTGGAAGAAAGGCGGCAATGTAACCAGCACACCACCTGTGTCTGGCTTAGAAGCAATGGCTGCTGATAAAGCAAAAGCGACAAAGAAGTCAAAAAAGAAGGAAGAGCCTGAAGAGGACTTCATCGACGACGACATCCCGTTTTAGGAACCTGCTATGAAAATTGAACTCACAGACGACCAGCGAGAAGACCTGGAGGCGTTCCAGGTCAATGGCGGCCTGAGCAATACAGCAATGGCTGGGCACCTGGGTGTTAGCCCTGGGGTTTGGTCAAGAGCAATGGAAGGCCAGCCGGTACGCATCAGCAGCTACAAGAAACTGGTGGCGTGCCTGGAGCCTGACGTTGATGACCAGATGGCAGCTGCCCACGATATGGTCAACTCACCCAACCATTATGCTGACTCCGAGATAGAGTGCATTGACGCTATGGTTGCAGCCTTTGGCACCGAGCGTGTCAGGGCTTACTGTGAGCTTGCTGCATTCAAGTATCAGTGGCGATGTGGGAAGAAACCAGGCAATGACGCCGACCAGGAAAAGGCCAAATCAGTTTGGTATTTACGTTACTCAATGGGGGACGACCCCCGAAAGGATTAGTATGGATTTTAAACCAGGCATATACGAAGACCTCGATTATCCAACATATGACTCCATCCCCGCATGGAGATCCCACGATTTAACCTCGATAGCCAAGTGCCCATTCACCTGGAAGAACCGCAAGTTCAACAACTCGCCGGCTCTCCTGGAGGGCAGGGTGCAGCACACCGTCTTTCTGGAGCATCACAAGTTCCACGACGAATTTGCCCTGGAGCCCAATGTGGACCGGCGCACTAAGGTGGGCAAAGAAGAGTATGCCGATTGGCTTACCTCGGTTGGTGACCGCACCCCTTGCAAGCAAGATATGTATGAAGTCTGCATGGAGCGCCGAGAGGTAGTTGCTGAGTACATACCCAAGCCAGAGCATCGAGTAGAGCTCACGCTTTGCTGGGAATGGTTGGGGCAGCCATGTAAGGGCAAATTAGATTGGCATACTGGCACTGACATCTGGGACCTCAAGACTTGCAGAGACGCATCCCCCAGGGGCTTCAAGTCAGCTATTAACAGCTTCAAGTATCACCAGCAAGCAGCCTATTATGTTGCCGGCTGCCGAGCCGTTGGTCTTCCGACTGAGAAGTTTTACTTCCTGGCCCAGGAGAAGATGGCCCCTTACCCCTATGCTGTCTATACCCTTTCAGATGAAGCCATAGCCTACGCAGATGCTAAGAATGAACAGGCCCTGGCAATCGGTATGGCGTGCAGGGAGAGTGACATCTACCTGCCTTATAACCAGGAAGGCATCAAGGAGTTTGACATAGGTGATCTTTACTAAAGAAGAGCAGGAGCGTGAGGACATGTGGGCTGAGCAGAAAAAGTATTATGCTGCCAGGTCAGTATGGCGTAAACGCTTCCAGGAAGTCCCCAGCAGGCGCCACGGCAAAACTTGGGGCCAGTGGTTCGAGAAGATGTTTGGAGAGAACCTGGACGATTACGCTAAGCGTATGGCTAAAAAAAAGCCTGGGTGACCAGGCTATTTATTTCTAAATCTCCACCAATCAATTAGGTTTTGAATCACTAAGACTGCAATTAAGCAGTCTAAAAAAAGTAAAAAATCAATCATCGCAGGCTTTGCACCAGGGAATATCCCTCCCCTCTTCATCCTCTACCAGGCCAAGCTCCTCACCACACTTTTCACAGAACTCAGCCTCCACCCAATCAAGGTCCCCATGATGCCAGTCGGGGTCCTTGATATCCCAGTCACCGATCACCACTCAATCCTGTCGTGAATGGCAACTGCTCCATACCAACTTTGACCTAAAAGCTCTCGACATTTATCGCTGAAACGACTGTCGCTTGTTCCACCATAGTTTCCGCCAAACATTGTCCACTTGCCTTCAGCATCCGCCGGCTCGATTCTCAATATCTTTCTACCACCTATCGGCTCAGCCATAACCAAGACAGCAGCGGGGCTGTCTTCGCTGGGCTCAAATGGCCCCTCAACATTTGTGAGACATAACTGCTTTGCGGTAGCGCTAATACCGCCTGCGGTGCTGTCACCAAGATCGTTTCGATAAACATAAACTGTCATACCCATTAGAACCACTCCTTTTGACCAGTAATTGCGTGACGCATCTCAAGCACAACAAAGGGACATGTCACATCCATTGTCTGGGTTCCAGCCCACTCACAAGCCTGGTCCCAGGTTGGGAACCGCATGACCTTGAAGCCATGCTGCCCATTCTTTACACCTCCACAGTGAAAGGTATCCATCTCAACCGTAATCATCACTCACCTCCTTCAGCTTCGATCATCTCATCACAGAACCCCATGGCTTTCTCAAAGGCGTTTTGCGCCTCCTCATCTCTGCCGCACTGCATCATGAACGCCATGAATTGCAACTGAAACTTTATCTTGCTCGCAGCGCTCTGCTCTTCCTTGATCTCGTTACCGAACATGTCTATTGCTTGACCCATCTCACTCACTCCTCAATTGATTAATTACCCTACATACATATAGTCTCATATTATCGTGTCGTTGTATACATCTTTACACATTATATATAGACCGTGTAGTTATAAGGGCTGCAGCTGATATGCACTTTTATTCTATATATATTTGTGCAAACACTTGCACAACGACACGATATGTGTGATTATAGCTATGTGGTAATCAATTAGTAATTAAGGAGAACGATATGAGAGCACGAATGACTAGAGAGTTTTACATCCCAGCAGACTCTGTTGAGGTTAAGCCAGAAGGCATTGACGCCGTTGCCTACTACTACGACAGCGGTGCCAACAAGCCAGCTGCCATGATCTTCATCGGCAAGCAGCAGAAGCCAGCCAAGCACTACTGCTTCAAGAGCGTCGAGCGAAGAGATGAGTATGTCCAGGAGATCTTCGAGAACGTCAAGGCCAACGCTGAGTACAAGAAGGAGCGAGCCGCCAAGGCCAAGGCTGCCAAGACTGAGGCTGCCAACACTATCAAGGTGGGTGACATCTTCGATACTAGCTGGGGCTATGACCAGACCAATGTTGAGTTCTTCAAGGTTGTCGCCAAGAAGGGCCAGATGATCGAGGTGGTTGAGATTGGCCAGGTAACTATGGAGAGCAACCAGAACATGGATTACGTTGCCCCCAATCCTGACCACATTATCGGCAAGATCATGACCAAGAGAATCAATCAGTACGGTGGATTCAAGGCTCACGACTGCGCCAACGCCAGCCCTTACGGTGGTCAACCTCGATATCAAACTGCCTGGGGTTACGGGCACTAATCAACCAGCCCCTTCGGGGGCTATTCGATCTCTTCGTAAATGTGTTTATTCCTAGACTTATTATGTAACCAGAATACCAGGAGGTATCTGTCGCCACTCTCCACTGCCAAGCCCCTGTGGAGATTGGTGAAGGATGGGAATATAAGGGCATGGCCAGAGGGCAAGGGCTTGAGCGTTCCATGATTATGGAATTCAGTACCGCCACCGACATACCCTCCAGTGTTCAGCGGAACAACCACCGAGATATCTGCAGACTCATCATGGTGCCAGGCACCTTTCTGCTTATCCTTGGGGTTGTAGTTTGCTATCTGCACCGAGGAGATATCAAAGCAATCTCTCTGATACAGGCTTAGGAATATAGGGTTGAGGACAGTCTGCACCACGAACCACATACGGCTATACAGCTCAGGACAGTGGTCCCGCAGCACAATCTCTGGGATTTGCCTGAGCTCATCCTCATCCTCATTCGGTTTAAATGCAACGTGATCTTCCATGAGTTTGATCTCTTCGACCATCATCTTGCACCATTGCCGCCTAAACAAAGGCACGGTGTAAATGTCAGGAAAGACCCGCTTGCACATCTTATCTATGGGGGTTTTATGAAGATCCTCACGCCCCTCATTAGCTCTGTATTTGGCTATGGCGGGGATAGATTCCTGGACGGCATCATACAGGGCATGATTGATAGGCCAGTTCGACTGCATTGAAAGAAGATAATTCTTTATTTGGTAAGTCATAGTTTGCATATTCTTACACAAAACTATAAACTGGTCCAGACAAATTTGATAGGACTAACAATGACTAACGTAGAAGATAAACCACAACCAGATCGCCAGCGTAAAAGCCTGGCTGTTGACCAGCACACCTATGATTTGCTGCAGGAAATTTGCTTCGATCAGAGACGCTCAAAGATAGACCAGCTCAAGATTTTGATTGAGCATGAGCATGACCGACTGTTCCTGGCTGCAGGGATCCAGGCGTGAATCTGTTCAATAAACCAGGGGCTTCTCGCTCAGTACCGCAAAGCTACAAGCCAGTGCTTGAGGCGTCAGAAGTTATCGACTTGTTTGCCAGGCTAACACTGCACCAGCAAGCAGCAATGATGCGACTGTTAAGCCGCAACATAGTGATCGACCTGGGAGACGACAATCGTTATATGGGATATGAGTTTGACTACAGCGTAGATGGCGCAGTGATTTCTGTTACGCCGTCTATTGATGAAGACTAAACCAGCCCTGCGATACCCGATCTATTAGCTTGCATCCGCGAGGCTAATTCCCTGTCTGCGTCATTTGGTAGGATGGTTGGCGACATAGCTGACTGGAAAGAACTAGGTGCGCTAACTCCACCGGTAGAAGGCAGTGGCTCAAACATAGAACCATCTGTCGAACCGACCTGCGGAATACTCATACTGTTAAGGCTCGCCATGAGCTCTTCCCTATTTGGCAGCAGCTTATCTGCCGTGCTCTTAGGAACAACCTGGCGGAATGCTGATTCATTGTTCTCTGGTATAGCTTTGGGACCCTGTTGAGACTCAGAGCTCTCCCAATCCATTGGCTCGATAGCATCCTGGCTCAAGCCCTGGATAACACCCTTAACCTCATCACGGATATCGGGATTAACTTCTGAGATCTGAACCAGGCGGCGGATATGCTGCCCAAAAGAGTTGGGCTTGTATGCCGCTATCTCTACACCTTTAGATAGCCACTTCACAAAGTCCTTGTTGGTCATCAACTTGGCGGAAGCATAGGGGGCAATCAACCCGCCTAACCCGTACTCAAATCCGTCACCACCCAGTAACTTTCCTGCCTCAGCAGCCAGGGGACCAAAGGTTCCCATTGCTCCTAACAGCCTGGCAGTGCCAGAGGGGTTAGCCATTTGAGCTGCAGTCTTACCTACACGGTCAATTGTAAACACCAGGTCATCAAGAGCTGGTGCCAGGTCGGCATATTCTGTTCCGCCAAACAAAGCCTCTTTCGCTTCTTTGGAAAGGTTGTTCCAGTTGGTAACAAATCTGTTTGGGGAGAAGCCGGCCTCAGCCATCGCCTCGGCGCCAGACTTGGCGGCCTGCTCACCTAACTCAGAAGCACCCGCAGCTGATCCGGTAGGCATGCCCATTCTGCCCAGCATGTAGCCGGATAGAACATTAAACTCATCAGGCTCAAATTGACGACGAAGTTTTTCAAGACGCTCGGCGCCCTCTTTAGAACCGCTAAGCACATAGCGTAAAGCTCCCGTGGCCTCAGTCTCTCCTCGCTTGATAACATCATCAACAAAGGCAATGTCTCCGCCCTTACGCATATTCTGTTTAACAAACGCATTGGCGGCCTTATATTTATTTAAAATAGCGTTGGACGCACGCTTGCCAGCCTCACCATCAAACATGTCTATCTGAGCGTTCCCTGCGGACTTTACAAGGTTATCCAGGTCTGCGGTGACATATCCTATCAACTCTTTTACTTTGGCCTCAGAACGGCTTAGAGCGCCTTGTGACTCGGCCTTTCTAACCGTGCTCATCAGGCTGCTTCTAAATGCTTTCAGCTGGTTATAATCGAGCACACCATCAGCAGCATCCTGGAGCAATCGACCGGCCTGCTCTAATGCAGGATTCAAGTCGGGGGCACCAGTTGCAGTCTTAGATTGTGCCAGGTACTTATCAACAAACTTCTTTGTGGCGCCAGCATCTGATCTAACGGTGTCGCCGATCAACTCGCCAACTTCGTCATACATTGCTTTTACTTGTTCATCGTAACGAGCCCTGGATGCCTGGGCTGCTCCCATTACTTGGTCGGCTGCTTCTGAGGTTGTTCTTACACCACCATACTTGCCAGCTAAACCGGCGGTGGCTTCATCGAGCTCTACCAGGGTTTTCTCCGCGTTCTCCTTCATGATACGAACAGACGGGGGAGCCGCTGCTAGATACTGCTCAAATAAATTAACCAGGGGATTACCGCTAACCTGGCCGGCAGTGGGGTTACTAACGCCGGCCTTAGACATTCTGTCAAGAGCTTCTTTTGCTGAGGTATCTAAGGCGTTTATTGAATACCTGATTGGGGCGCCAACCGCAAACTTAACGCCGTTATAAATCTTAGATACGATTGGACCAGCCGCAGCATTGACTGCCGCAGTGGTAGAGAAGTCACCTAGCCTTTCCACGCCTGTCCTGTTGTCTTCGGTTTCCCCGAAGAAATCCAGAATACCAATATACGCTTCTCTTGCTGCAGCGCTGCCAAGTCCTTCCCCAGCTACAAAGCCAGCGGTTGCTGCAGGGATGGCTCCTATCACTGTGGGAGAGGCAAGAGTTCCAGCGGCTGCTGCACCACCAATACCACCACCAATACCACCAATAGTCTCAGCTATCTCTGGACCTACATCAGCAAAGTCGCCCAGGGTAGGAATGGGCATCCCGAACAATCTGACATCCTCATCAAAAAGCGTGAGCGTCCCAGTCTCTGGATTAGTAAATACAAAGTTACCTCGGCCAAACCTGGAGGCGCCATTCTTTGGATCAAGGACCTCAACAGGCATAGCGTCAGGATAAAACTTTTTAATGGTAGCCAGCTTATCGTCAACTGATTGAGCTGCAGCCACCTGGGCTCTAATTCCGGCAGATGCGCCAGACTTGGTGTCTATTGAGTTTAAAATATCTGCCTGAGCCAGAGACATAAGTTGATCGTCAGAATAGCTTCCTAAGCTAGGAATCTCTGGAAAAACCATAGAGAGCAGTTGGTCGTCACTTAAAGTTTCTAATGCTTTTTCACTCACTACAATATCCCTCGCGCTTTTAGTTTAGCCCGTAACTCGGGGTTTCTTTTTGCACGCTCCCTCAATACATCAAGCGCCTCTTCCTCAGTCAGGTCTGGTTGTGAACTATCCTTGACGCCTTTTTTAAGATCAGTAAAAGCCTTGTCTGCGTTGTTCTTCATTCCCCTAAGAGCATCTATACGCCGCTGCCTTTTACCCTCTAAAGTTTCCGGCTTGTCACCAAACTCAGGAATATACAATTGGTTGTTTAGCTCTACTTCAGCTTCGGTCAAAGCGGCACCTGACTCTTTCCTTAGTACAGCCATACTAAAGTCCTGAGACGCATTACGAAAAAGCTGATAATTAGAGGAGGTTAAAGCGTTCTCTAAAAAATCAGGAATAAATGGCGCTACAGGAAGCAAGTTGTCTTTGACTGCAGTAATGTTAAACATATCAACTGGGTTGTAACCAGAATCAACAAGGTCATCCATCACCGCCATGTTCTGCTCCATACGAAGAGCAAAACCAGCAGCGTCTTTCTGCTCTTTTGAAAATGGGGACTTCTTTTTCTCTGTTCCAGCAATAATCCCCGAAGCAGCAATAGGATCAGGAGACGCAGCTCTTTGTGGCATCTGAGTTGTAGATTGTTCAAATTCTTCTAATGTCAGTATCGGCATAAGTTAGTCCTTGGTGAAGTATATCATCTGACCATCTGCGCCAGGACGTTGAAATATTGGAGCACCTGAGCTGTGGTATCTCCCTGTAAATGTAGCATCTGGAAACTCTGCTGGAGCACTGGTGTCTTGCGGCTGAGTAAATATGTCTTCGACAGTAATCCCAGGAACCTGCACAACCCTGGCACCCTCTTCTGTTTGGACCGTCTGCATTCTAGGCTTCTGAACAAACTTGAGCGCGAGCTTATATTCTGGCGTGTTCTTCAACGATGGATTTTTTTCTGCTTCCAACAAAATGTTAAACATCTGAGCCTCTAGGCTCTTGCCAGCAAAGACGCCTCCCGTCTCTTTCAGTACCTGAAGATCATACTTAAACTTTGCGTCAAGCATTTTCTCCTGCATAGCTTTTGCATCTTGCCTTCTTTGCTCTACATCCTGATAAGCCATCTGCATGAGCTTGGACCGCATTTCGTCAGCTCTTTGCTGGCGCTTCTGGGCTGCCTCGCTGTAAAGATTAAATCCTGCTGCCAGGCCATAACCAATAGATGAGGGTCTACCACTTGCTGCTTGCTCAACCAAGCCTCGGCTAAGATCTGAAGCCATGCCATACAAGCCGCGCTTCCTGGTGGTAGGCATAAGAAAAGAAAGCTCCTGGGCTTTTTTATTTATTGCCTCTAGGTCGATTCCAGATTGCGGCTGATTCTGCATTGCCTGCAGCTGTTTGAAATATTCAAGGGTTGGATCCGTTGTCTCCGCCATTATGCACCCCCTTGATTCATGTAGGTGCCGGCAGCACCTAACGCTCCTAGTCCAGTAGCAAGACCAGCCTGCAACGCACTAGGCGGCGGAGTATAAGTTGTGCCAATAGTTGTTTGGCCGCCAGCCCCTACACCCATATTCACAAACGGCTGCAGAGCGTTGTACTGATTAAGCGGAGCCATCTGAGCCTGCTGCATTGCTGCACGCTGGGCATCAAACATCTGCTGCTGATTACCCTGCTGCATTCCGCCGTACTGCATTAGATTCTGCATCTGCTGCTGGCCTGCTGCCTGCTGTGCATTGCCAAGACCCTGGAGGAAACCACCATAGCCTTGCTGCGCTGCAAGTTGCTGCTGACCGATCTGCCCCTGAAGTCCGCCCATGGCGCCATAGCCCTGCGCGATAGTCGCTGCATTCTGCGCTGCATTGTTGCCCATCTGAGTCCTGGCATCCTGCATGCTTTGGCCTGCGCCCATCATTGTCTGACCAAGCTGAGTGCCGGCGCCATACATTTGATTAGCCACGTTACCCATAGTTTGACCATACTGCTGCTGAGCACCCATTCTTTGTTGAGCGCTTTGTCCCAGGCTAGAAGCCAGATTCTGCTGGTTACCCAACACCTGGCCGGCAGTGCCCTGGATAAGGTTGCCGTATCCTTGACCTGCACCCAATCTGCTTTGAGCTGCCTGGGCTTGTTGCTGTGATCTTTGCTGCTGCGAACCAAGTCTTTGTTGAGCACTTGATCCAAGCTGGGCACCATACTGTTGCTGAGCGCCTAGACGCTGTTGAGCCTGGCTACCCATTTGATTAGCCAGCTGCCCAGATACATCCATCTGCTGCTGACCGATTCTACCAATGCCTTCACCTTCTGCCCTTTCCGCCGCAAGTCTTTGTTGCCCAGCAGATCCAAGGGTTGAGGCCAGGTTTTGCCTAGCGCCCAGGGTTGATTGAGCTGCGCCCATCTGCTGAGAGGTCAGTGCCTGGTTGGCACCAAATCGTGTTTGTGAGATATCTCCAGCTCGTCTAGCCAGGTCAGATTGTGCTGCAGCCTTTTGCGCTGCGGTCTGCCCCATTTGAGAAGCCAGTGTTTGATCTGCGCCAAACTGTGTTTGTGATACGTCACCAGTACGCCTAGCAATGTCTGCCTGAAATGCAGCACGTTGCGCGGCAGTATTTCCT
>Ga0208643_1000120_pt1 | contig 50492 bp, 67 predicted proteins | sample VirMetDEL_Nov_12_FD_184516 | JGI IMG/M metagenome (GOLD analysis project Ga0208643, IMG submission 184516) | Aqueous microbial communities from the Delaware River and Bay under freshwater to marine salinity gradient to study organic matter... | ecosystem: Environmental > Aquatic > Marine >...
TACGTTTCCAGAAGAATCGATACGCATGGCTTCTGATGAACCTGTATAAAATTCATGTTGAGATGCCTGTGTTCTAAAGGGTATATAGGCTGTTGTAGACCTATTAAAAGCTAATTGTCTTATTGTTCCACCAATAACAGTAGCTGGAGAAATTTCATATCCCTCTGCTCCACTATTAGAAACTGAAAGTTCGGCACTAGGACTCGTAGTTCCTATGCCTACTTTTCCAGAAGAATCAATACGCATTCTTTCTGAACTGCCACCCGCACCCGCAAAAGTTAAAGCAGCACCTGAACCAAAAGAAATTCTACCTTCGGATGTACTTCGTAAATAAAGTCCTGTTGCGTTAGAAACAGTATCTTCATCATTTAAAACTAATGCATTTGTATTTGCTCCTGTATGATTAATTTCTAATTTATAATTAGGACTCGAAGTTCCTATGCCTACACCAGTACTGTCAATAATCATACGCTCAGTACCACCAGTATCAAAACGTATCTTATCTTCATCAGAGCCTTCTTCTACCTGTATCTGTGTATCACCATCAGCATCTTGCATAAGCAAAGCTGCATTGATAGCTGTATTAGTCCATGTAATACATTCTACTGCTACACCACTTGGAGGAGCTGTAGAGAATGTTAAAGTATTTCCTGAAACTGAATAAGTACTCTTATGTTGTACGACACCATCTAGTGTAACGACTGTAGCATTTTCATTGACTGGTGCAGAGGTTAAGGTTAGTGTAGTATCACTACCATCACCTGTCATCGTATCTACAGCAGGAGCAGTACCACCACTTCCTGCAATAGCTCCCCACGCATCTGTGTAGCCTTCGAAGTCTCCTGTCTCTGAGTTATATCTGAAATACCCTGCTGCAGGACTTCCGGGTCTTTGAGCTGTAGTTCCAACCGGAACGTGTACAGCATCTGTGTTTGCACCTAAGTCTAAAGAGACATCAGGAGAGGCTTGGTTTATACCAACTCTATTAGCACTTACGTCTGCAAATAATAATCCACTATCGACATTAACGTCACCTGAGAATGTAGCAGTTGTAAAAGTTGTAGGTGTAATATTGGCTGAACCATCAAAGCTTACTCCACCAATTGTTCTTGCAGTTGTTAATGTAGCTGCAGAGCCTGTAGTATTTTGATTAAGCGTTCCTACTGTTAAGTCTATTGTACCATCACCATCTTGATAATCAACTGTAATACCTGATTCAGTATTAGAACTAAACATAGCTCCGACTGTATCCTGTACAACTTCTGATAGGTCTATGTTTGCTGTACCATCAAAGCTAACTCCGTGAATAGTTCTAGCTGTGGCTAATGCGGTTGCTGTTCCTGCTAAGCCTGTAGTATCTTGGTTAAGTGTACCGATTACAAAGTCTAGTGTGTTGTCTGAGTCTTCGTAAGTAACTGTGATGTTAGTCTCTGTGTTAGAACTAACCATAGCTCCAACAGTATCACTAATTGTTTCTGCTAGTGTAACACCACCGATTGTAATTGCATCGGCTTCTAGTGTACCATCTATGTCTGCATCACCTGATATGTCAAGTGACCCTGCATCTAACTCACCACTAATGGTTATGTTTCTACCACCAGTAATGTCTTTATTAGCATCTGTTATAATAGCCTTACTAGCAATAACAGTACCATTTGTAATACCATCTATAAGGTTTATATCTGCTGCACTAGCTGTAACACCATCTAGTATGTTTAACTCTGCAGTTGTACTTGTAACACCATCCAATAAGTTTAGTTCTGTTGCAGTTGAAGTAACTCCATCAAGAATATTAAGTTCTGCTGCTGTGCTTGTAACTCCGTCAAGTATGTTGAGTTCTGCTGCAGTTGAAGTAACTGCTGTCCCATTTATAGATAAAGCATCTGTTTCAAGTGTACCATCTACATCTACATCACCACTTACATCTAATGAACCTGCATCAAGTTCTCCAGTCAATGTAATGTTTCTAGCCCCTGTAAAGTCTTTGTTGCTATCTACTACGATAGCCTTAGAAGCTGCAACAGTTCCTGCTGTAACTCCATCAATTGTTTCTAGTTCTGCTTCACTTATATCTGCTGAACCTATTACAAAGCTAGTACCAGTAATTGCAGTACCTGTAATAGTTGTACCAGTTATAGCTGCTGCAGTTGACCCACCAATAACTGCACCATCAACTGTACCACCATTTATATCTGCTGTGTCTGCTACTAAGCTATCGATGTTGGCTGTTCCATCGATAAATAAATTTCTCCATTGTTGTGAAGAACTTCCTAAGTCATATGAATCATCATCGTCAGGTATAATGTTTGAGTCTACGTCAGCTCCAAAGACTACATTATCTGTAGCTGCATCACCCATAGTGATTGTACCACCATTAAAAGTAGTTGTTCCTGTTACTGTTAAGTTACCACCTACAGCTACGTTACCTGTAGTGGTTATTGAGTCTATGTAAGCATCTTTAAATCTTACACCAGTTGTTCCTAAATCTATGTCACTATCTGTAACAGGTACAATAGCTCCATCTTGAATTCTTATTTGTTCTACTGCTGCTGAAGAGACTTCGACAAAGACTCCCCATCTATTGTTTGAATCGTCTACGACAATCTTGTTTAAAAAGTCTAAGTCACCAATCGTATGAATGTTACCACCTTGTCCTGCTGTGCCATCATGTCTATGACCTGTCGAACTAGCACTACTTGAACTGTATGCAAATGCGTTTACTAATTGATTGTATTCATTGTTGAATAACGCAGCAGTTATAGTATCTCCATCTGCGAATGAGCTTTGTCTTGTATAAGTCTGTGCCATTTATTATCTCCTGCCTGAAGGTATGTAGTCTACATAAAAACCATTTATAGTATAAGGTGCTTTAGTATCATTACTTATAATGGTAAAATTATTACTTGTTCCACTCCCTTGTAATGGAATTCTTATTAAAGGGTTATCTCCACCACCAAATACATTTGTATTAAATAATGCATCACCAAACTTTGAAGGAGGATTTATAACTCCTATATCAAATAAATCTGGGGGTTGAGGTATGTCTGTATTTCCGTAATCAAATCTAACTTGTACATCTGGTTCTACAATGCCTTCTGCACTTGCAGAAACTCTAACATAATGTAAAGTTTTTAAAGTTCCTAAATCTCCGTAATCATAGTTTGGTGTTTCGTAACGTGCAAGTATGTTTGTTCCATCAAAACTATTTCCAGTATCGTGTTGATATACATATCCTTCTGTATCTCCATGATAATAATGTTCTACATTACTACTATCAAATCCTGAACCAATAGCAGTAACTTCTAAACTTCTTGTTTCAGACCATTGAAAGCCTTCAGGTCTAAGTGTGCCTATGATTCCTTTTTGTTGTGTTTGTTCTAAACTATCATTACAATAAAATAATCTATATTGAGATTTATCTCTTAAAACTACACTACTAATAATAAATGTATTTATATTTTCTGCAACATCTGTAACTAAAGGTTGTATAGCTTTACTAACTGTACCTAGTTCAACGTCACCAATTCTTGCTGTACCTGCAACTGTTCTTAAACCATCTGGTGCTAAAAATATTAAATCACCACCAATCTCTTGAATACTATAGCCACTTAAACACCCTACGTTTTTAGTAACAGGTATGATAGCAATTGAGCTAGAATTATTTATATTTATTAGTTTAAATATACTGTTTGTACAGAATATAAATAACTCATTACGGAAACCTTTGATACCTTCTATTTGGTCTTCAACTACTATAGAGCCTGAACCACTTCCACTAAAGCTTGTAGGGTCTAATAAAGAACTATAAAATACTGTACTTAAATTATCTTCAACCCCTGCAACAATTAAATGTTTATCATGTGTTGTAACATACTTAGCATGTTTAGTTCCTGTTACAGTAATTTCTTCTGCAAAAAAAGTTCTAGTACTTAAAGCACCTGTGCCTTCCATTCTAAATATGTAAGGTTTGTTTGCTCCATCTGCTATGATAACTTGACCATAATCAAATGTAGCTCCGTCAAACAATGTAAATTGACATTGCCCTTGTCCAGTTCTAGTAAGCGTACTACGTCCTGTAAATGCTGTATGATTATCTCCGCTTGCATCTACAGAGCTTCTTCCTATGTTTAACCAATTCTGTCCATCATTACTAAAATATATTCCTGTTGCTGCAGTAACAATTACTCCATCAGCGTATGTAAATGTACCTAGTATATTGGTTGCACCACCTGTAGGTCTTGTTGCATTAGTAGTACCATACTTTTGATAACCATTAATACGTCTGTATCCGCCCTCTGTAGATACTTCAAAGTTTCTTAAATCTTTTGCAACTCCGGGAGTCTTAAGTAAATCTATAACATTAGATGAACTTACGAGTCCTCCATTAACTGCAACTGTATATGGTTGAGATGCAGGCATTCTTAGAAATATCTCCTATCGTCTGTCATATAAGAAGGACTAGGATTAATTAAATTAGACTTCATTTGTCTCATTCCTTTTTTATAATCATCTAAAGCAAAAGCTGCTTGCTGTGGACTTTCTTTAAACTGCCATACATAATATCTTGTTCTAGCTGTTATTACATTAGAGTACTGGTCAGGAAATACTATTTCATCACTATAAGCTGATAAAGCAGTTGGTGCACTATATGCATAAAAATGCACATTATAAACTTTATCAGGTATAGGACTTAATCCAAACTTACGATGGTCTGGACTACGAATAACATATTGAGGCTCTCCGTAGTTTTGTGAATCTGAATCATCTGCATTTTCAGAATCTCTATAATATCTTGTCCAATCTTCTAATGTAATAAAAGATAAACCTTTTGAAACATAAGGAGCTGATTCACCACTTACGTTTATTGTTGTCACATAAAAATCATCCCAATCAACGGATGAATAGTCAGTAGTTATACTAGAACTACCAGACTTTAAAGTGTACCATCTTGTTCCTGCTACACTTGCTACAGTTACATTACCATAAAAAGGGTCTGTTTCTCCACTAGCTGCAACTGCAAAGAAAGGAAGTTGTGGTTCTTCATTTGCAATATCTTTAATAGATTTATTAATACTTTCTTTAACAAAATTTTGAACTCCCTTTGCATTTGCAAATGTGGCAGATGTTAATTCAATCTCATTAAGTTCTCTAAGAATATCGTTTGTTAATGTTAAGTATGTAGTTGCCATTATTTTTTATGTTTCTTTTGAACTGCAAAGTTAGCTGTTAAACTTGCACCTTTATGTTTAACAAACTTACCAGTGTGCTTCATTAATTTATGTTCTTTACCATCTTTCATCCAATGGTATCCTTTTGGTGCTGTTACTTTCATTTTAGCAAGGTTTAGCTTTAGGCATTCCACCATCTTTGTACATCATACGTCCACCATGACCTTTCTTTTTTCTAGCCATACCACCATCCATTTTTTTCATTCTTTTTTCTTTATACATTTTTTCCTTATAAAAAAAGGAGGAGTCCGAAGACTCCCCCAATTTATGATTAGTCGATTCCGTAGAATGCACCTACTAAGGCTTCGTCTCTAAGTACTTTCGCACCATAGACATGAAGACCTCTAACAATGTCACCAAACGATGTTGGGTCTCTCAACACTTCTGTTGAAAGAATTGTGTTAGCAGTTGCAGTAGACGATATGTGACCACCTAAACATTTACCTGCAGCATTAGATGTCGCAGCAATGTTATTAGACTTGTACATATCAAATCCACGTAGTTTTCCACTTGAAACTAAACCATTTCTAATAGAACCTTGACCTGCGTTGAAGTCTACAGATAATAATTTAGAAGATGATTGACCTAAAACCTCATAGAAGTCAGGACTTCCAACGAACCATCTACCTTCTTCAGGTACATTTTGTTCGTCTAATAGTCTTGCCATTCTAGCCATAAGGTCTAGAGGGTCAGTTTCACCAGACTGTCCTAAGTCAGCAGCACCAGAGCCATCATAGACTCCTGCTCCTAAATCAGTTGCACTATCAGCACCTAAAACGTGATTAGGTGATGAAGCAGACAATCCTGCAAACATAACAGCAAGAACTGCTGCATCATATGAATCTTTCAATGCATATGCAGCAGAGCTAGAAGCTACTTCTTTGAAGTTGACATGTGACATATTAGTTTCAATATCATCTACGATGAATTTGAAAGCTTTAGCACTATCAACGACCAAAGTAATTTCTTGGTCTGTTAGTCTTGTTTCTGTGGTATCGCTATTTCTTGTGTAATCAGACACAGAAATAACGGGTTCTTTGATAATCTTTACTGAGTCTCCGAATGAGGATATTTCACCGGCATAGTCGGTGTTAGTAATAGCTTCAATTACCGAGGCTTTTCTAAAAAAGTTTAAAACCTTTTTAGAGTAAACCGAAGGTAAAAAGAAACTATTAGTTTGTCCTGCTACGGAGTTAGCAAAGTTAGCATCAGTATCCGTTCCGGGTTCAAAAAATTGAGCCATGATACATTCTCCTTTGTTAAGTTATAGTTTATTTTGTGATTCTGCCTTCTTGCATAGCGTCTGATATTTCCTTTTCGTATCTATCAAACTCTGCCATACTCAATGCAGCAATCTCCCTTTCTGACCAAATCTTTTCCTGTCGTGGGTCAACATTTGTTGTTTTTGTTGAAACCATGTCAGCAGCCGATTGTTTGGTCGGTTTAGAAATTGACTTTTTCTTTTGAGAAGCTTCAATGCCAAAATCTTTTTTAAACAAATCAAGAGCACGAGAAGCTAAATCAGCATCATCAGTATTCCCTGTTATCCATTGTTGAATAGATGCAGGTTGTTCTTTTGTCCAATCTTGAAAGGTATCACTATTTTTGATATCTTCAAAATCAGGATGTTTATCTGCTAACCTTTTTAAAGCATCACGTTGGGATAATTCTTGCTCTCTTTGTTGGAGTTGACTAAGACGTTCTTCTAGAACTTTTGCCTTAGATTCACTTTGTAAGTGAGCTACAGTTTCTACCACTTCGTACACATCAGGATATTCATTCTTAAATTGTTCAAGTTCTTCTGGAGATTTAGGAGTATTATATTCAGTTCTATTTTTAGTAGCTTCTTCTAATAACTCTTGTTCTCTAGACTTAAATTCATTAAGTTTAGCATCATAATGTTTCTTTAAATCATCATATCGTTTTTTATAGTTAGGACGTTTGTAAGGTTTATCCTCACTTACTACCTGCTCTATTTCTTCTACACTTTCAGGTTCAGCGTTAGCTTGACTTTCTGGTGTAAAAAATAAACTATCTGATGATACAAAAGGTTTATCTTCTATATTGTGCCATTCTTTTTTTGCATTATAAGGATTGGCTTCTTCTTCTTTTAAGACTTGTTCAGTCATTTTCTTATCTCCTACTCAGGGCTTCGTTCACAAGGTAGCTCTATGTCGACTAGAGGGCTTGTTTGTAAAGGTAGCCTTTCGGTTATTATTTTGATAAAGTGCCTAATATTTTAGGGTAGCTCTATCGACTATTAGCTTCTAACGTATTGTCTTGAAGATAACATTCCTTTTTTAATTTCATCACCGACAATATCTTTTTGTTCTTGCCTTGCAGCAAGAGCAGATACTGTGGGTCTTGAAACTCGAATGTTTGGTTGTTGTTCAGCCTGTACAGGCATTTCAACATTATTATCTTCTTCAACCATACCACCTTCAGCTATTTGTTGTCTTCCTTCTGCATTAGCTTCTGCTTCTTTCATCATAGCTTCTAAATTATCAGCTCCGATTTCTTCAGTTGCTTTAGCAGTAAAGACAAACTCCCCATCCGATAACCTTGCGGGTATCGAATCGGATACTCCAGAACCCGGACCTTCAACTGGTCCAGACCCTGCGAATTCTGTTGCAACATCTATTACCTTATCAAATATTAATGATAGTTTATCGTTGCTTTCTAATTGTTCCATTAAGAAGTCTTCTTCTTCTTCATCTAGAGCTTCATCTAATATAAAGTCTAGGTAATCACTTTCCATAGTTTCATCTGAAACCATAGGTTCTTCCATGGGCATTTCTTCTTCCATGGGCACACCTTCTTCCCCAAGCATCATTTCCATTTGAGAATTAATATCTCCGCCTTCTGCTTTTTTCTTTCTGTCTAGTGGTGCTCCGGGTTTAGCATACATTTTAGGAGTAGATTTTTTTTCTTTTTTATCATGCATTAAATGTAATGTATGAATTTGAGAAATTAACTCTGCAGACTTTTCTGTAAGACTTCCTTGACTAACTCTATCATCTAAAATTTTATTAAAGTCTTTTTTATTTTCAATAGAAGATTTTAAAACTCTGTCTCTTTCTTTATTTAACTCAATAACTTCTTCAGTTAAATATTTATTTTTTCCTGTCGGGTCAATATATCGTTCCATTATTCTTCCTGTCTATTAATTGCTTCTATTACTTCATCCCTCAACTGCTCTAGGTGTACCACTAAACGTAGTTTCCCCTGACTGCGGTACATCTCCTGTTCCGATGTTGCCCCCACCAGTGCCTGTACTTCCAAGGCTTTGAGGTTCTTGAGGTGTTCCTGTAGCGGTTCCCATGTTTCCGGGTTGTTGACCAAGAGGGCTAGGTTCTTCGCCTGTTGCTTGTTGAGCATTTTGCATTCCTATAATTTGAGCCATAATTGCAGCTTCTTCAGGGTCATTGAGTATTTCATCAGGGTCTAAATCTAAGCTGTAGGCTAGTTCACTAACGAGTTTAGAAATCTTAACGAAAGGAGCAATAGCAGGACTTTGTGCAGTCTGTAAAAACATAGTAAGCCTTTGGCTTCTAACTTCTTTTTGCATTAAACTATTTGTTCCTGTAGCTTTAACTTCTAAATCACCTTTAACATCAAGACCACCCTCAAAGAATTGCATGTTCCATTGGAAATACGATTCTCCTAAAGGCTTTAATAAAAAGTCATCAAGATTTTTTATAACTGTTTTAATGTTTAGACTAGATGCACCCAATAACATTGACATGCCTGAGGCAGTTCTTGTCATACTTTGTACACCTGTTTGTCCATGAGAATAACTAGGTATGCCTGTTTGTTCGTCTGCAAGTTGTCTAAACTTGTCAAACATCATCATGTTTTCTGGAGCAGTATTCGGAAACTTTAAGCCATATATTGACTGTCCCGGCATCCCTGCTTGTCTTCTAAAGACTTTTCCGGGATATACTTCCATTGATTGTCCACCTACTAAAGCAGACTCATCTACATCGAAAACAAGAGAACCTGCTAGTGCTAAGTTATCAATAGCCATTCTAGCATGTCCATTCATTATTTGTTGAGAATCATCCATGTTCTCTGCAACTCCAATACCAAAGAAGTTATATGGATTTCTTTCATATGGAAATGCATTGTAAGGTATACGATAAGGAGTAAAAGGATTAATTACTGCTCTAAGTAATGTATCTCCGCATACCCATGCATTAATTTGAACTTCGTCTAAGTCATCTATTTCATCATCAAGTTCAATTCCAACTTCACGAGCATACTCCGCATCCATGATTCCCCAGTATTCAAGAATTTCAAAATTACTTGTATAGCTTTCATCACTTCTATTGTCATCTTTAAGTTGACTTTCAAAATCTTTTTCAACGTAGTTAGCTCCTTTTTGTATACAACTACGTATTGCATCTTTATCAAAATAAGGCATATTTCGTAATTGCCTTAATTGACTTTTGTTCATTTTATGTCTATGAACTATAAACTCACATTCTTCTATGTTTGTAGCAGCAGGGTCTGGATAAAAATCCCAACAACTAACAAACTCTATACGAGGTACTCTTACCTCTAATGGATTGTAATTTCTTTCGTCTCCTTCTGAAGACCATTGATGTAATTTTTTATTAAAGTTAAATGGTCCTTTAACTATCCCTGTACCTAATAATGCAGATTCTAATAAAGCATTTCTAATTTCGGCAGAACCATTTGATTCTTCTATTTGGTCATGGATTAATTTTTCCATTCGCCTTGCAGCTTTTTCTGCAGGACTTACTTCAGGTATATCTGGAATAGCTGATAAACCTTCTGTCAGCATAGCATCAGCTTTTTCTTCTATGCTTTCAACTTTATTGTAAGTTGAACCTGCTCCTAAAACTCTACCATCACCTTCGTAACCAACATCAAATGGGTCAACTATGTTGCCTCTATTTTCATCTGTTATTTCTATACTAGGAGTAGGGTTTTGTGTATCTAGGTATGCGTTTTCTTTTTCACCCTCAGGAAGTTTAGTTTCTGCTATACCTATAGGAAACTTACCTGTTCCAAATATAACATCAACTAATTGACCAAAAGCAGCTAGTACTTTTGTTTTAGTTATTTTTACAAAGATACGAGATTTTTCTGAGTCTCTAAACTTAACTGAGTTTTTGTAAAGTCCTCTGTAGTTTTCGTATGCTTTTAACCAACGAGTTTCATCGGTTTGTCTAGCATCTTCTGCTTGAGCATAACGACCATTAATAATACCAACAAGATTTTGTTTTTGGTCTATCTCTAAATTTAAAGTTTTACCTGATTCACCTTCTACATCTTCGTAGATATTATCAGCACTTAAAAATGTATTATCTTCTGCCATAAATTTTAATATCCAAATTCAGAATCAGCAGGTTTATACATTTCTCTTTTAAAACCTCTCATTCTTTCTAATGGGTTTTCCATACGTGGTCTACTCATTATCATATATCTTAACGCATCATATGCGTGGTCCGAAGCATGTGTGTCCACATCTTCTGGATTTGTTTTTGATAACGGAATACTTTGTAACTCTCTTATTAAGTTAGGACACGTATTAAATATTTGCAATTTTGGTCTTCCGTTTTCTCTTACTTTTAAATACTCGTGTATTTGAATTTTACCTTGAACACGATTCTTATCTGCTCTTCTTAGTTTATGTCCTGCTTTTAAAAGCTCTTCACCTACAGTTGGTCCAGTCGTTCCTGTCTTAGCCCATGCTGCAGTATCTAATACACCATTTACGGAGAAAGGGTCTTCTAGCTCCATATCGGTTATTATAGCACCTAATTCCTGACCTGTCAAGCCTTTTCGATACAATTCACGATAAATAATTAAAGTATTGTCATTTATATCTAATATTCCCCATAAACAACAGCTTTCAGAAGCATATCCATAGTCAATGCCTTTTACTCTTTCCCAATGAACAGGTAAAGCAAAAGGAGGAATAACATGATTAAGAGGGTCAAATTCTACGAATGCAGCTCCTTCTGCTACATCCCAGTTACCTTCTAACAGTTGTCTACGTTGGATAGGAGGTAAAGATTTTAGCATCTGTTCATAGATACCATCTTTAGCCAAGTAGGGATTGTCTGCTAATTTTGCAGGAATAAACTTTCTAGTTAAACCATCGTGACCTAAAAAACTTTTATTAGAATCATTAGGTTGTATGTATCTATTTTTTACCCAATGAGAACCAACACCACCGGGGTTAGCTGTACAACGTAAGTAAGTTTTTATCTCAGGGTCTGTTGTTCTTAAACGAGAGGCAAGGTAGTTCCATGAAAACTCTGTAGGTAGATGTGTTATCTCATCAAAGCCTATCCAACTATATGCTTGTCCTTGATAACGATATACATCTGCATCTCTTTCTAGGAAGCCGAACTCTACTTTCGCTCCTGAAGGAAAGTTCCAAAGCTTCTCAACCTCTCTAAACTTAGCTCCCGGAAATGCTTGAGGGTAAAGCTCACGAGACTTGTCAATCATTTCTCGTAATTCTGGCATAGACCTTCTAAGTATTAAGGCTCGGTGTGCAGGTCGGTGTGCGTATCGTAGAGGGTCTACTATCATTGCATAACTTTTACCACCACCTGCAGCACCACCATATAAAACATCTTTTTCATCCGCAGCTAAGAACTCAGTCTGTGGTCCATCATTCGGATGAAAAATAACTTTAGAGTCTCTAATAACTTCTTGTACTGAAGGAGCAACGGACTCTAAGTCTTCAGATGTTACAATGTTACTTGTAGTAGACTCCGTTGCTTTTTTAATTACTTCTTTTTCTTTTTTAACTTTTCTTTCTTTTGCTAAGATTTTTTCTTTAGCTTTTTTTATTTCTCTTTCTTTTTTAGCTAAAGCCATCTTCCGCTTTTGTTCAGCAGAGTATCTATATTTACTTGGAGGTGGAGGAGGTTCTAGTTTTTTTATAATCTTAGATAGACCTACATGACTAATAGACCTACCTGCTTCTTCTGAAAGTTGTGTTGCTGCTTCTCGAAGTGTTAAACTTTGTTCTTGTACAAGCTTAATAAACTTTGCTAGGCTATCTTGTTGGGCAGGTATAGGCTTAACATAGCCTTTTATTTCTGATAGCTCATAGCCAAAAGGAATAGTTTTTCCTTTCTTTTTTATATAACCATTCATGTTTGATTATGTTGTCTATGTGCAACTTTAGTTTCCCAATCTTCTATCGCTTTGTGTATGCTCTCTTCTGCAAGAACAGAACAATGTAACTTTATAGGGGGTAGTTCTAAAGCCTCTGCAATATCTTTATCTTTTATTTGTTTAGCTTCTTCGACTGTTTTGCCCTTTAACATCTCTACAAACATAGTAGAGGATGCTATAGCAGAACCACAACCATAGGTTTTAAACTTAACGTCTTCTATTAAGTTTCCATTTAGTTTTAATTGTAAGCGCATAACATCACCACAGGCAGGTGCTCCTGTCATTCCTGTTGCTACATTTGGGTCTTGAGGGTCGAATCGCCCTACTGAATGTTTTTCAGGTTCAGCTAATACACTACTAAACCTATCTAGAACCTGTTGAGAATAAGCCATTACTTCTTCTTATTAAATATTTTATCCCAGTTTTCTTCAAATTGTTTTTGGTCACGAATACCTTTACCTCTCATGGATAAACGTCCCTTTTGTTTTGCAAGGGCTTTAAACTTTACAGGTTGTTGGTCTGTGCCTAATTGTCTACTCATTTACCATTTAACTTTATGTGACCAATACCTAGCACTAAACTTATCAGGACTAGAATCCTGTGCGTTGTGTCTAGCATAGTAACTTTTTTTACGTGCTTTATCTTTAGCAGTCTTAGGATTCTTTCCTGCTCCTTTTACTCCTTGCTGTCCAAAACGAATTGTTTTAGTTTTATCACCTTTCTTAGCAACAACAACATGAGATTTAGTTGGATGATTAGGAGTACGTTTTGGTTTATTATATCCACTTACTCCTGCTTTAACTAGTTTAGTATCTTTAGCCATTATCTTTTCTTTCCTTTATGCAGTCCATGTTTAGCATGTTGTTTTCCTTTTGCAGTCGCTTCTCTTTTCTTTTTGTTTGCTGCTGCTAGTTTACTCTTACCCTTTGCAGTTGATTTAAGTTTCTTTATCGTAGCTGCAGGTGCATAGACCTCTCCTGTCTCTGAGGACTTCTTACCACTAGCAGTTCTCCACTTCTGTTTAGTCCAACGCTTAAGAGACTTCTGAGACTTTTTTAGTGCCATGACTACTTATAGCCTCCACCTTTAGCTTTGTATTCTTTAGCAAGCATCTGAGCTTTCCTAGCAGACCATTGACCTGCTTTACCGCCTTTGCTTCCTGCTTTAATCTTATTAAATAGTCTTTTACGCATAGTAGGCTTGGTGTAGTTACCTGCTTTATTTACTGTCGATTTCTTTTTCTTTGCTGCCATTAGTGTATTGTCCTTTCTTCTGTATGAGCTTCTTCTACTAAAGATAAATAATTATCAAATTCTTCTCTAAATGCAATAGAAGTTATTTCACCTACAATAGTAACACCATGTTCTTCTGCAATTAAATCTGCTTCTTGTTCATCTAAAGCAAAGATGTTTACTCCTGCATAGATTTTATTCTCTACTTGGTATTCAGTCAGAAATATCTTCATAGTCTTCTTCTTTAATATCTATTAATTGCTTTTCAGGCAATATGAATATGCCTCCATTAACATTCTGATTAATATCTAATCGTTCTGTCTTTGACACCCCAACCCTATCAAGGATTGTTTGAGCTGCCTGAAGCTTTGTGTTAGCTTGAGGTATAGCTGTATCGCTCTCCATAACTTCTACAAGTTTAAAGGCTGCTTTAGGTGCTTCCCTTGCGAGGACTGTTGAGGCTAAATCCACTATTTCTTGTCTAAGACTATTTATTACTTGGTAGTGATTTCCTGCATAGCCTGCAAGTTCGGCTGAAAGTTTTAAATTTCCTTTTGTTTCGATTAAGTTATTCAAGAAATCTTGTTGTTTATCTGTAAGATTCCTTTTTGAATTACTGGGCAAGTTCATATGTTATCTATTATATAGGTGAATTTGGATTCTGTCAAGTTTATATTAAAATAAATTAAATATTGCTTGACAGAAACAGGTTTTAACTGTATAATAATAGTTAACTATGCCCGGTCATAGTACCCACAATATCCTCTCAAGACTTCTTAGACTTAGAAGTTCCACAGACCCCCGACCAAACCTTCAAAACAATTGACTCCCTAATACTCTCCACTCTACTTAACATTCAAAACTCTTGGAAATGTATGAGATTGTGCATATATAGGGGGTAGGGGGTACGGGTGTCCTGCCTCCCTAGTGTCCTACAACACTAACACACCTAACAGACTTTAAAAGACTTCAAAAACTTCTAAAGATTTAACAGAAATTAAATATATAACTGTTCAAAAATCATACAGACTTTAAAGACTCTATAAAACTTTAAAAACTTTAGAAACTTTACAGAGAAACAGACCAAAACCTACAGAGATTTTAGTAGTTTATGAAGTTTACTTAGAATATAGGGAAATAATCAATGTATGTTATACGGGTTACACTCCACAGAGTTAAGCACACTTCTAACGCAAATACAGAAGCTTAGAGAGACTTTCAAAAGTTTCTAAGGGTATCGTAAGGGGTAGGCTAGTTTTCAGGGCTTAGAACGTCTTAAATTCATTCCTAGTTACCAACACAAAAAAAAGAGGCAATTAAGCCCCTTCTTTTAGTTTATTTATTCTCCTAGTTTAAGTAATCATCTTCAAAGACTAAAGTAAGCCTATCATCACTCTTAAAGAGTTCCCACGCTAGATTAATCGCATCTTGAGTATTCTCAGCACTTGAATGCTCTGCTACCTTGATAATGCTCTCTATTAGTTCATGATAGATTTTAACTTGTGTGTTTGTACTATCGTTTATTTTATAGTCGTTAAGACTTTTTATTTTTTCATTCATACCCTATACAACGAACAGGTTTTAAAAATGTTACAAATTATTTTTAAATAAAAAAAAGGGTACTGATTAAAGTACCCCTTTTAAAAGTTTATTTAGTTATCTATTTTATCCTCCATATTCTGTAAGACTTATTTTTAATTAAAGTTCTATGTACTAACTTTTTATTTTTCCCGTAGCCGTCTAAATTAAGAAAAGTTTTTAATGCTCCCATGCTAGGTAATTCTATCGAGTCGCCTATTTCCATATTTTTATATAAAGCTGAACATAATCCCTTAGGTACTTTTGTTCCTAATTTTTTATGTTCTATTGTTTTCTCTGGAATTGGAATTCCTTTTTCAATGTCATAATACATATTTTTTACCTCATTTTTATTTAACATTAAATGCTAATTTATAACATTTAATTAATTAAGTAAACAAAAAAAAGGAGGCTCTTAACCTCCTTAAAAAATTTAATTCAAGTTGGGGTTCTTGAATCTCTTTTTTTGTTCTCTGTTAGTGTCTAATAATCTCCTTCAATCTTTGAAAATAATTTTTCCAGTATTCAGCATAAAGATAAGCTTTATTTTTTTCTAAATAGTCCTGAAAATCTTCATATGGGTTTTCTTGCCTAAAGTAAAAACGCTCTGCTTTCATGTCCGTATACTTTGCCCAAAAAAAAGAAAGTTTTGGTTTGCTGTATTTCGTCATAAAATATTTTTCATTTATTGACTGTTTAACTTGTCCCATGATGCTACCCTAGATTTTCAGTTTCCCACTTCTTAAAACTATCTAAAAATTTCTTCTCAAATGTTTTTGGGAATGTCTCAGAAGATTTAATCTTGAGTACCTGTAATTTAGTGAATCCTTTCCCATTATTTACCTCGTTGAGAAGAAAAGCATTTACTCTCTTATAAACCGCCTCTTTCGGTTTATTTTTTATATCGCTACTGCTCAAGTGAGTAGCAAGAGATTTAACTTCGCCATAAGAGATATTTTTGTTTTGCTCTTCTTTCGACTGTTTCAATAAAGCTTCTAAGTTTTCTTTGCTTGAAGCCACCCATTCTTTAAAAGTTTTTTTAGTTTTATTAACCATTTTATATCCTTTTTAAGTTATTACGCTGAAACCATTTCCAACGCTTGAAACACAAAATACACCCAACGACCAAAACCACCTAGAATTATTTTTCTCTAGCTACCATAAAAAAGTTACAGCTACCAGAACTATTTTTTTTCTCATTCAGAAAAATTTCAACCTGTCAACAATTATTTTTCCTCCTCGTCTGTTTTAGTGTGTTACTGTTCTAACACACTACTCTTAGTGTACTACTACACCAACACACCTCTCTTATAAGCATTATTTTACTTTAATATTAAGGATTGCAAGGCATTATAACAATTATTTTTAAGGATTGCAAGGATTGAGAGCAAGCAAATTCTATTATAATTATAATCACGCGTGCGATTACGCTTGACACCGAAAACTTCAGTCGCTAGAATGCTCAACAAACAACGCAATTGTGCGGAGTTAAAACAAACCTACGGAGGTTTATTATGAGAGCATTATATTTTAATAATGATGTTGTAGTCGAGGTGTATAACCGAGACAAAAGATTGTATGACTTTAATGTTTATACAGATACTAATAAAGAAAATGTTGCACCTGATGTTGATGCTTATTTTAATCTTTATGAACAAGCTGATGTGTGGTCAATTGGATTTTGTGACCGCAAAGAAATCATGCAGGTTTTAAGAAAAGTTAAGGAGATTACAGATGAAACCCATTGAAGATTTATTAGAACCTATTAGTCCTGAGAGACAAGAACGATTATTAAATCCTAGAATGTCAGACCACTTTAAAACTTTTATGTGTGGTAAATATGGTTATAGACTTTATACTATTAAGATTGGTCGCAAGTGGGTTACTATGCGTTCCAACAATCACCGAGCAAGAATCTCTTTAGATAAATATAAAACTATAGCTTTTAAAGAATGGAAAGAGTCAGCAATCAGCGACACTTTAAGGTTTAATAATAATACTAAACCTAAAGGTTGGTGGAATGATTATGGTTTTGATAGCAATCCTTTAGATATTAATCTTAATCATAAACATTTTATTTGGAGATAAAGTATTACTTGTTACTTACGCTTGACTGTGAAAATGGTCAAGTGTAAAATGCTCAACAAGAAACGAATAGTGGAATGAGTTTACCACTTTTATTTAAACTCACTAATTGGAATATAAGATATGACCAATAAACAATTAGCTTCTACTGTGCTAGAATACAGTAGACGAGGTTCTGAAACTACTAGACCTATAAGTTCTGCTCCAAAAGAGTTACAAGACTTATGGAATAGAGGTAATGAAGAAGGAATCTCTATGATTAAAGTTAGAAAGTATAAAGAAAGATATGAGACCAAAGACGGAACATCTTTTAGAGTACATAACTATGGTAAAGTTAGTCTTAATGAAGTCTTACCTAAACATCTTAGGACAGGACACATTCAAGACGAAGTTAGATTCAATGAGAAAATTAAAGTAGGTGAAAAGAATCCTACTATGACTATTTTAAGAGTACCTAATACTTATATGTCTAGTCCTACAGAGTTTGAAAGAAATATTAATAGTGCTTTTAAAGCTTTAAGACTTGACAGAAGTGCTGAGAGTTCTTTCTCAAGCTTTATAACTAAACTATATAATAGAGTTATATAGTTTTACTTGTTATTTACGCTTGACCTCGCTTTGGGGTTGAGCGTATAATACTCCAACAAGAAACAAATGGAATCAATATGAAAATATTCAATACACTAGAAAGTGCTAAACGATATCTAAAAGATAACAAATACAGATACTTAGAAAATTATTCTCATAGAGAAGATATATTTGAAATTCATAAAAAAGGTTTCAAGTTAGTTTCTGTTACACCTCATAGACAGAACTATGAATATACTAAATATAAAATACAAACAATAAGGTAAAATTATGAAACAATTAAGAAAATTTGAACAAGATGCTATTGTTAATACAATAACTAAAAAAATTAATATCAATAGAAAAATAAAAGCTAGACAGTTAGTTAATAAAAGAGATTATTTATCTTTTCAAAAACAAATTGAAGCTATTGAAAAATTACAAGAACAAGAACAAAAAATCTATAACAAACATAGAAAATTACAGAAAGAACTTAAAACTCATATTAATTCTTTTAATCATAACAATCAAGTAAATTTAGTTTTAGGTTATAAAAATGATTTAGATTTTGTTGATAATGGCTATACACTAAATCAAGAAATATCTGATAAACTTGCAATAGCTTTACTTTCAAAAGATTCAACAGATAGACTTCCTCAAATTATAAATGAAATAACTAAGGAGTCTTTCTAACTGGAGAAACTATGCCTACATATAAACTACTATCAAGTTCTAGTCCTAAGATTGACAAGAGCAATAAAATACAAGACAAATACTTTAGTAGGATTATGTATCTTGCTCCCTCAGATTTAGCTGACGGAGTAAAGACTACTTGTCCTTATGCTAAAATAGCTATGTGTGAAGAGCCTTGTTTAAATACTGCGGGACTAGGTGGTGTATATTCTAGCATTCAAAATGCTAGGATAAGAAAAAGCTTGCTTTACTTCAACGAGTATGATAATTTTATGGGGCAGTTAGTCTCAGACATTACTAAGTTTGCAAAAGAATGCGACAAGTTAGGTAAGCAACCTAGTCTTAGATTGAATGGTACATCAGATATTCAATGGGAGTATCAAGAAGTAAATGGTAAAACTGTGTTTGATATGTTTCCTGAAATACAGTTTTATGACTACACTAAGATACCTACAAGAAAGATAAATGGTATTGATAACTATCACTTGACATGGAGTTACTCAGAAGCTAATAAAAAGTATTCTAAACTCTTTGATATTGTATTGGAAAATAAAGCAGTAGTGTTCAGAAAAGATATACCTAAAACCTTCAAAGGTTTAGAGGTTATCAATGGTGATGAACACGACATGAGATTTTTAGATAAAGACAATGTAGTTGTTGGACTAAAAGCAAAGGGCAAAGCTAAGAATGATAATTCAGGTTTTGTAATTGATAACGAGAAAATAGAAGTGAGATTGGTGGCATGAAATACAAAAGATTTGGTAAGAATTTTAAAAGACCTAATGAATATAATAGGAAGTGGTCTGACTGTGAAAGTTGTGGTGGTTTAGGATATTTTGAAACTAATCAGTCTGACGGAGGTATGGGTATATCAAGATGTGATAACTGTGAATTATTTGAAGATGATTTAGAAGCACAATTATTCGTGGTATCTTTATTAGATGCTATTAAAATTGATTGGACATGGAAGTATTCACATTTATATCCTGAGTATGATACAATAGGACACAAGAAAAAAGAGAGGGTAATAGCATGAGTAGTGCATGGGAAAAAACTGCAATGGAAAATAATTTTCTAAATAGTAACAAAAGATATATCGAAGAAGTGGTTGAGTATTCAGAAACAATACTTGATATTCATAATGATATCATGGATAATAAACAAATCGAAGATGATAATCACAGGTATGCTATGGAACATATTACTGATGAATGTAATACTCTACGTGCTTATGTTGAAACTGATATTGAGTCATTGAGAAATGATATAGATGATTTAAAACAAATGATAGAGGAATTACAGAAATGACCGAAGAAGAATTAATTTGGAAAGAAGAAGTAACAGAGTATTTAGGAGACTTTTGGTATTTAAAAGGTAGACCTGATTTATTTCAAGATGTGGTTGACCACGTTGTAAAAGCATACCCTGTGTATGATGCAAATTTCAACTATGCAGAGCAAATACTTAGTGAAGCCTTTAGATTTTTACAAGAACATTGCACATCTGCATACTCGTCAAAAGACTTAGAGTTTATGGCATTAGCTGAGAAAGAAAGATTATTAACAATAACATAAGGAAAAATATGAAAGCAATATTAATTGATGTAAAGAATGAAGAAGTCAGAGAGGTAGAGCATGATGATACTCGTAAAGAAATTTATAATTTTGTTGAATGTTCTACCTTTGATGTGCTTAGATTAGACGGAGTGAATGGCATCTATGTAGATGATGAAGGATTGTTTGTTGAAGACCAACTATTCTTTACTTATCATGGTGATAACTATAGTCAAACTCTAGGAGGAAATGGTTTAATCTTAGGAGTAGATAGTGAAGGAAATAATATATCTCCTACCATAACTGTAAAAGAAGTAGAAGAAGCAATAGACTTTCACCCAACAGGATTTGACACATGGCAATGAGAACAAGTAAAGGACAAGTATCTCATGAATCTTTAACAGGTTCAAGAGGTAAGAAGACACACATAGGAAGAGGGAATGTAAGTTACTCTACTATGCCTAAAAGAAAACGACAAACCTACAAAGCTTATAGAGGGCAAGGAAAATGAAAACTAAAGAACTAGAAAAATTATTTAAAGATAGATTAGTTAAAGACGGAATCAATAAAGATTGGATGGATAAAAAACTTATTTTTGTTGGGTTGGATGATGAGGAAACTAAAGATGATTGACGTATCAAATGTAACACTAGAAATTATTGAAGCTATACGAAACCAAAACGTAGTACAGTTTAAATATGGAAGTCATGAAGGCATTAGGACAATTAACCCAACAGGTTTTTATGGTGACTTCTACGGATTTGAAGGCACAGAATCGCACGACAAAAATAGGTTTAGAAAGTTTAGTTTTGACAGAGTAACAGAGTGGCAAGGCACACCTTTAAACTATAAAGTTTTTGTAGAGTTAGAAGTTGTTGGTTATCCTACTGATAAAGAAGTAGCCGAAGAATTACATCAGCTATTAGATAGTGCTGAACCTATTATGTACACACTTAAACCTATAGCATGACAGAGTATGACATCCATAAAATATTTGAAGAGCAACAATCAAAAGATAGAGTAACTGCACTTTATGCAGACAATGGAGTGTTGACAGTTTACTATGGAGATGATACAATGGAAGTTTGGAAACTAAACTGGCGAGGAAAACTTAAAAGAATTAAAAGGAGAAAGTATGAAACGTAAAGATTATATTTATATCGGAGCTTATGTATTGTTTTTTGGATTTTTTATTACAACATTAGTAGAAGAGTTGACATATCAAGACGAACAATTTCAAAAAATTAATAAATTAAATAATGATTTATTAAAAATATCACAATATGTCCAAAGCAATATGACAGACTTTGAATATTTAGAACAGAAAATAGAAGATAATTCGGTGGAGTTAGAAGAAGTTCAACGACAATTAAAGGAGACTCAAGACTCTGCCGAAACATTTTATCAAATGTTTTTTGACACTCAACCACAAAGAGTTGAAGAAGAATTAGTTGAAGATAAAGTTCCGACTGAGGAAATAGTATTGGAAACTAAGGAGCAAGAGGTAGTAGAATTACCTGTCGAAGTGCCTGTCGTTAAGATAACAACTACTGCTTCTTGCCCCACCCCGCACAACAAATTGTTATCTTATATAGAGGATATCTCTTTACGAAGAGACTATTCATTTAGAGTTTCGTATGATGTGCAAGATAATTCTATAGTAAATGTAAACTATAAACCTGCAATCCCCAACAAACTTAAACGAGGTATGGAAAAATATTTAGATTCATTTACTTTAAGAGGAAATGTTAAGGATTGCTACGTACCAATAAAAATACTAGGAAATTAAATGCAACAATTTATTTTAACACAGACACAATTTAATCAATGGGATAACTTTTGTTTAGACAATGGTGAAACCATGTATAAAAATGGTGATGCTTATATGAATGGGTATGACGAGGACACTAAAACATTTAGTGTGCGTGTATCTCAAACAGAACAATCAGGAATCATAAAGTTTTTAGAAAAAGTGCTTGACACTTTCTAGAAAATCGGAGTATAATAACTCCACATTAATAACTACTAATATATAAGGAGTAAAACATATGGCAGTAGCAACAGGAATAGCGTACTGGGCGAGCGTCCTAGCACCTAACGAAACTTTTGAACCAGTCTACACAGTAGACCTAGTAATTAGTGATGAAGACGCTCAAGACTTTATCTCACGAGGAGTTAAAGTTAAAGACTTTTCATTGAAAGATGAGAGCGGTGAACCTCAATACATAGGTAAAGCCGTGACTATCAAAAGAAAAGTAAATGCTAAGAATGGCAGAAGACCTGCTCCAAAGCTCTACAATCTAAATAAAGAGCCAATGGATACTACAGTAGGTAATGGCTCTGCAGTCAAGGTACAATACAATGAGTTTGCTTGGGATTATGCAGGCAAATCAGGTGTTAGCTTAGACTTTCAAGCCATGCAAGTGCTAGACTTAGTACCTGTAAAGTCACAAGACGGAGACGAATTGAATCCATTTGGTGACGGGGAGGAGTTTTAATGACTGATGAAGATATCATGTTAGAAGAACCTAATAAACCTTTTATTACTATTGATGATGTACAAGTTTTTGTAGAGGATTTGCCTGAGGAAGGTCAGCAAATCTTTGGAAGACTTCAACGACTCAATCAAAAGAAAGCTAATGTCACACTTGACTTGGAAGAGTTACAAGCAGGTATTAATTTCTTTTCGAATAGAATCGTAGCAATCTACAATGATGAAGGTGCTCCCGCAGAAACTGAACTTGACGATAGCACAGAAAAAAGTTAAGTTTATTTAAAAGTTGGCTAGGCATTACTGTGTATAATGTCTAGCCTTTTTTATGGAACAAATATGAATAATCACAGAAGTCCTTTTTATAAAACTCATCAACCTTGTCCTGACTGTAATAGTAGTGATGCTTTATGTATCAATGAGGACAGGTCAACTAAATGTTTTAGTTGTGGTAAGTTTACCCCTAAACCAAATATTGTACCTATGAATAATAATTATAAACCACCAACTCCACCAACAGAAACAGTCCATAGTGGGACATATGCACCTCTTACAGATAGAAGTATATCTAAAGAGACTGCGACAAAGTATGGAGTCAAGGTTGTATATGACTCTCAAGGTGTACTAGCCCAACATAGATATCCTTATCATATAAACAACGAACAAACAGGTACAAAGATTAGATTTGTTAAAGATAAAAACTTTAAGTTTGAAGGTACAACTGCAGGTACAGGTTTGTTTGGTCAACAACTCTTTAAAGAAGGTGGTAAATACCTAACTATAGTTGAAGGAGAATGTGATGCTATGGCAGGCTATGAATTACTAGGTAGCAAGTGGGCAGTAGTATCAATAAAGAATGGGGCTCAAAGTGCAGTCAGAGATATAAAAGAAAACATAGAATATGTAGAAAGTTTTGACAATGTAGTTATTTGTTTTGACAATGACAAGCAAGGCATAGAAGCCGCACAAAAAGTAGCAAGTATTATCAAGCCTCGTAAGGCTAAGATAGTGTCAATACCTAATGGTTATAAAGATGCCAATGATATGCTTCGTAAGAATTTGCATAAAGAATTTACTCAGGCTTGGTGGGATGCAAAGGTCTATACACCTAGTGGTATCATTAGAGTATCAGAGAAACAAAAAGATTTCTTAGAACGAGAAAAGAAAAGTAGTGTACCTTACCCTTGGCATGGTCTTAACAAAAAACTTATTGGCTTACGACAAGGTGAACTACTTACGCTTACAGGAGGTACAGGTCTTGGTAAGTCTTCTGTCACTAGAGAACTAGAGCATTGGCTTATACATCAGACAGAAGATAATGTAGGAGTCATAGCTTTAGAAGAAGATTGGAGACGTACAGTAGACGGAATCTTATCTATTGAAGCGAACGATAGACTTTATATTGATGATATTAGAGATAAGTATAGGGAGCAAGACTTAATCAAAATGTTTGATAAGACTTTTGAACAAGACAAAGTATTTATTCATGCTCACTTTGGTACGAATGACATTGAAGATATCTTTTCAAAACTTCGTTATCTTATTGTTGGTTGTGATTGTAAATGGGTTGTCGTAGACCACCTTCATATGCTAGTTAGTTCTATGACAGAAGGTGATGAGCGTAGAGCAATAGATAATATTATGACTCGTCTTAGAAGTTTAGTTGAAGAGACAGGTGCAGGTATTATACTTGTCTCTCACCTTCGTAGAGTTCAGGGTGATAAAGGGCATGAAAATGGAGTAAGTGTAAGCTTATCACATCTAAGAGGCTCTAATGCTATCGCTCAACTATCAGACTGTGTTATAGCTTTAGAAAGGAATCAACAATCAGAGGATGAATTAGAATCTAGAACGACAAGATTACGTGTACTTAAGTCACGTTATACAGGGGATGTAGGGTTAGCTACTGCATTGGTTTATAATAAAGATACAGGTAGACTGTCTGAATATGAAGATGAAGAAATCTTGAATAGTTTTAGTTCAGATGATACAATACCATTCTAATGGAGAAGTTATGTGGAATTAGTATTTGATATAGAGACAGACGATTTACATGCTACAGAGATACATTGTATTGTAGCAATAGACGAAAACAATAAACAGTATACCTTTGATATTATAGATGATAATATTTTAAAAGGTTTAGACTTCTTAGCAGAAGCTGATAAACTTATAGGTCACAACATTATAGGATTTGATATTCCTGTAATTAAAAAACTACATGGTATTGATTTATGGGACAAAGAAAAAGTTGTAGACACTTTAGTATTATCTAGACTTTTAAATCCTGTACGAGAGAAAGGACATTCATTAAAAGTTTGGGGTTCTAAGTTAGGTGTAGCAAAAGATTTACCTCCTGAGGACTTTCATATTTATACTAAAGATACTTTAAAGTATTGTATAAAAGATGTTGTTCTTAATAAACTTTTATTTGATTATCTTAAAAAAGAATCAGCAGGTTTTTCAAAAGAAAGTATAGAACTTGAGCATCGAGTAACTTATATTTTAGAACAACAAAAACAAAACGGATTTAAAATTGACATTCAATATGCTACTAATTTATTAGCTGAATTAAATTGTAAAATAAAAAAAGTACAAGACGAGGTACATAGAACTTTTAAACCTAAATGGGTTGACATCAAAGAGGTAACTCCTAAAACAAAACAAGACGGAACTCTTTCTAAATCAGGATTAACAGAGTACGAGTATGCAGACATACAGGCATCAGGTAACATGAAACCCTTTATGCGTAAAGAATTAGTAGAATTTAATTTAGGTTCTCGTAAACAGATTGGTGAATACTTAATTAGTTTTGGTTGGAAGCCTAATAAATTTACACCAACAGGTCAACCTATTGTAGATGAAGGTACACTAAAAAATATAACTCATATTAAAGAAGCTAAATTAATAGCAGACTTCTTGTTATATCAAAAAAGAATTGCACAAATTAGTTCATGGTTAGATTCAGTAGAAGAGGATGATAGAGTACATGGTGCGGTTCTTTCTACGGGTGCAATTACAGGTAGAATGGCACATAGAAATCCTAACATGGCACAAGTTCCTAGTGTTAGTAGTCCTTATGGTAAGGAATGTAGAGCCTGTTGGATAGTAGACAAAGGGAACAAGCTAGTAGGTATAGATGCTAGTGGTTTAGAATTAAGATTGTTGGCACACTATATGGCTGACGAGGATTATATAAATGAAATTATCAACGGAGATATTCACACAACAAACCAAAAGTCTGCAGGACTTGAATCAAGAAATCAGGCTAAGACATTCATCTATGCACTCATTTACGGGGCAGGAGACGAGAAGCTTGGTACAATCGTGCAAGGAAGTAGAAAGCATGGTAAACAACTTAGAGAGTCTTTTATCAATAATAACCCTGCATTTAAAACTCTTAGAGACAGGGTTGAACGAGCGTCTGCAAGAGGATACTTAAAAGGTTTGGACGGACGTAAGATATTTATCAGACACAGACACGCTTCTTTGAATACATTATTACAAGGAGCAGGTGCAATAGTTATGAAAAAAGCTTTGATTATATTAGCGGATATGTTAAAATTAGGGACTATCCCTGCTAAAATAGTTGCTAATATTCATGACGAATGGCAGATAGAAGTACCTGAATCTCATGCAAATGGGGTGGGTGCATTGGCAGTTAGATGTATAGAACAAGCATCTAAAGAATATAACTTAAGATGTCCATTGACGGGCGAATTTAATATAGGAGACAGTTGGTATGAAACCCACTAAAAAAGATAGAAAGAAGTTTGATTTAGATTTACAATATGGTAGCATCCGTGAGGATAAGATAGCAGAAATGCTTACCAATAAAAAGATAGAAGTCAAATCAGAAAGAGATATTTGGCAGAAGTCAGGTAACATTTGTATAGAGTATGAGTCATGGGGCAAGCCCTCAGGTATCAGAGCAACTGAATCTGATTACTGGTTTCATAACCTTTGTATAGGTAAAGACGAGTACTGTACTCTTGTGTTCCATACAGATACTCTCAGAAAAATAGTAGATAAACTAGATACTTTTAAAACTGTATCGGGTGGAGATAATAATGCGAGTCGTATGTTTCTAGTAAACTTACAGAAACTATTCTCGTCAGATGTTATTAAAGCTTTTAAAGAAATTAAAGATGACAAAGAAACAGACAAAAAAGAAGTTGCCTAAATTAGATACGCTTGTAGAGGATATCTATAAGACTATTGGAGTTTTATCAGAAGATAAAGCTATAAAGATATCAGACAAAGAATATGAAAAGTTTGGTCAAGATATGGCTGATGCTTTAAAAGGTTGGGCAACTCCTCAACCTAGACCTAAAAGCGGTTTAAGAATGTCTAATATAGGTAGACCCCTACGTAGATTATGGTATGACTTAAATCTTTCAGACGCACATCAAGAAAAAATAGACCCACCTACTTTTATTAAGTTTTTATATGGGCACTTACTTGAGGTTTTACTTTTATTCTTTGTTCGTCTTTCAGGGCATGTTGTGTCAGGAGAACAAAAAGAAATATCAGTACAAGGTATTAAAGGACACATGGATTCTATTATAGATGGAGAAGTTATTGATGTTAAAACTGCATCAGGTTATGCCTTTAAGAAATTTAAAGAAGGTACTCTAGCACAGAACGATAGCTTTGGATATCTCTCACAGTTAGCAGGGTATGAAGAAGCAGAACAAACTTCTAAGGGTGGTTTCTTAGTTATGAATAAAGAAACAGGAGAACTAACCACGTTTATACCTGATGATTTAGAGAAACCAAATATTGTACATAAAATAAAATCAGTTAAAAAAGCGATTTCTCTTGACAGTCCCCCCGACAGGTGTTATAATGTTATAGCTGAGGGTGTCTCAGGTAATATGAAATTACCTATGGGATGCAACTACTGTCCCCATAAATTTATTTGTTACAAAGACTCTAACGAAGGTCAGGGGTTAAGAACTTTTGCTTATGCAAAAGGTAATGTATATTTAACTAAGGTAGAAAAATTACCTAATGTACGAGAAATAATATGAATGGTAGACAAGCTAAGAAATTAAGAAGACAAGCTAAAGACTTAACAGTTGAATGGTTACAATCTTTACTGCCTGAGGATGAAGCAGAAAAGATAACAACACAAAACTTTAAAGACTATATGCCTGAACAAACTCATGTGTTTGCTAATAAAAAAATTATGCTTTCTTCTTTTTCTCATAAGTGGTTTAATAAAAAATTAAAAAAGGAATTTTATGAAACGAGGTTATCGTAAGCCACGAAAAATTCGACCTACTGAAAAGAATATACCTAAGGGTTATGACTCAGGGTGGGAGTATAAACTTCACACTAATGTTTTAACTAAGTGGTCACATCATTCAGATAAAATTTCTTATGTTGTAGAGCATACATATGAGCCTGACTTTACAAAAGTTATTAATGGTGTAGAATATTTACTAGAAGCTAAAGGTAGGTTTTGGGATTATCAAGAATACAATAAGTATGTTTGGATACGTAAATGTCTTAAAGATAATCAGGAGTTAGTCTTTTTGTTTTCTAGCCCTAGTTCTCCTATGCCTCAAGCTAAAAGAAGAAAAGACGGAACTAAAAGAAGCCATGCAGAGTGGGCAGAAAAAAATAATTTTAGGTGGTACTCTGAACACACACTACCTAAAGACTGGATATAAATATGGAATATAAATTTGACGAGAGTATAAACCTACATGGTGTTAAACAATACATTGATAGCACCTATACACAACACTATGCTCATTCTAAATATCAAGCAACTGATATGATTATAGATGCAGGACATGGTGAAGGTTTTTGTATAGGTAACATCATGAAGTATGCTATGAGGTATGGTAAAAAGAATGGTAAGTCTGATGCAGACCTACTTAAAATTATACACTATGCATTGATTGCACTACACTTAAACGACAAGGAGAAGGAGTAATGGTCGAAGACAAGGTTGGTCAGAAAGAATACTTAGGTATTAAAATAGACTACAACAAAGAAAACAAATTAAATAAATTTAGTTTAGATACTCTAAAGGATAGGTATCTTTATGAAGCATCAGGAGAAACACATGCACAAGAAGCATTCGCAAGAGCCTCAGTCTTTGGAGCAACCTTCAAAGGGGTCACAGATTTTCAGTTGGCTCAGAGACTTTATCAGTACAGTTCCGACTTATGGTTCATGTTTAGCACTCCTATTCTTAGCAATGGGGGAACTAATCGGGGTTTACCTATTAGCTGTTTTCTCAATTACGTACCTGATAGTCGTAATGGGTTATCTGCTCACTATGATGAAAACATATGGCTCGCAAGTTCAGGTGGAGGTATTGGTGGATATTGGGGAGATATTAGGAGTAATGGCATCGCTACTGCTAACAATAGTCGTTCTACTGGTTCAATTCCATTCATGAAGGTAGTTGACTCTCAGATGTTAGCATTTAATCAGGGAGTTACAAGAAGAGGAAGTTATGCTTCATACATGGATATCAACCACCCTGAGATAGAAGAGTTTATAAACATACGCAAAGAGTCAGGTGGAGACATTAATCGAAAATGTCTTAACATACACAACGGAGTTAATCTTACCAATGAGTTTTTACAAGCAGTTCAGGAAGACAATGACTGGAGATTAATAGACCCTAAGACAGGCGAAGCAGTTAAGACTGTTAATGCTAGAGATTTATGGTGGCAAATAATAAATGCTAGAGCAGAAACAGGTGAGCCTTATATGATTAATATAGATACTTGTAATGAGGCATTACCGAAAGAACAAAAAGCTTTGGGCTTAGATATTAAACAAAGCAATCTTTGTTCTGAAATAACTTTACCAACCAATGAAGAAAGAACCGCAGTCTGTTGTTTATCAAGTGTTAATTTAGAACACTATGATGAATGGTCAACAGATGAAAACTTTATAAAAGATTTAATTACTATGTTGGATAATGTCATTCAACATTTTATAGACAATGCAATAGATACTACAGAATTAGGAGACTACAATGCTAACTTTAAAAGATTTAAAAATCATATACGAGAAGGGAAAGAAGGCTTTACGAAGTCTAGCTTCTCAGCTTATAGAGAAAGGTCGCTTGGCTTGGGAGCAATGGGCTTCCATGCCTATCTTCAAAAAAATAATCTTCCGTTTGAAGGAATCTTTGCAACAGGATTTAACAACAAAGCTTTTAACCATATTAAAAGTAAGTCCGTGGATGCAAGTAAAGTTCTTGCGGAGACTCGTGGGGAAGCTCCTGATATTAGTGGTTCAGGTATGCGTAACGCTCACCTTTTGGCTATTGCTCCTAATGCCAGTAGTAGTATTATATGTGGCGGTACTTCCCCTAGCATTGAACCATATCGTGCGAACATATTTACACACAAAACTTTATCAGGTTCGTACCAAGTTAAAAATAAATACTTAGATAAAATAATCTCTAAGAAAAAAGGAAACAAAACAAATATTTGGAAAGATATTACTGCGAACAAAGGTTCTATACAAAGTATGGATATCTTTACAGATAAAGAAAAAGAAGTATTTAAAACTGCGGATGAACTAAATCAAATTTGGATTGTTGAACATGCCCACATGAGACAACAGTATGTTTGTCAAAGTCAAAGTGTTAATTTATTTTTTGTAGCTCCTAAGGCTACAGAGACTCAAGAAGTACACGATAACTATTTACAATATCTTAATGATGTCCATTGGTATGCAATGCATAAACTAAAATCTTTATATTACTTTAGGTCAGAGTCAGCACGAGACGCAGAAAATGTAAACATTAAGATACCACGAATTAATTTAGAAGACACAGAATGTATAGCCTGTGAAGGATAAAATATGAAAGAAGATAAATTTGATAGAATGTATGAAAGTAGATTTAATGCTCTACAAAAAAAGTACGAAGCTGAGATAGCTATAGCAAAGACTGAATTAGATACGTACTTAGAACTAAGTGTGGGAGTAGCAGAACATCCACATTTAATAGAGTCTATGGATTTGCTATTAGAAAAAATGGCAACTGCTCAAGAGAAGTTAGACTTGCTTCTTAAGGAGTTTTAATGTCTAATACGTTTAGTTCATTTTGTAGGAGAATGTGGTTAGACCATTGTGATGAAAATAAAACACCATACTCTACAACATATACAGAACAAGAATATAAAAAAGAATTTAACAAATGGCTACTTGAAAAGTATGCTAAAGAACAGGAAAAAATATGAGCCTATTAAGCACTAGAAATTATTACAAACCTTTTGAGTACCCGTGGATGTACGATTACTTTAAATTACAAAATCAAATGCATTGGATGACTGAGTCTGTTCCTTTACACACAGATGTAAAAGACTGGCAAGATATATCACCTGCAGAAAAAAACTTATTGACACAAATCTTTAGACTATTTACTCAATCAGATGTAGATGTAGCTTCGGGGTACATAGATAAATATATGCCTATGTTTAAAAAACCTGAAGCTAGAATGATGATGGGTTCATTTATAAATATGGAAGGTATACATCAAGATGCTTACAGTATTCTTCTTGATACAGTAGGTATGCCTGAAATAGAATACAAAGCTTTTGCAGAGTATGAAGAGATGTCAGCAAAGCATGACTATGTTTCTACATTTAAACCACGTAAGAATGATAAAAGAACTATTGCAAAAACACTTGCAGTATACTCAGCTTTTACAGAAGGCTTACAACTCTTTAGTAGCTTTGCAATCCTGTTAAACTTTCCTAGATTTGGAAAGATGAAAGGCATGGGGCAGATAGTTACCTACTCTATACGTGACGAGTCTATGCATGTTGAAGCTATGACTAAATTATTTAGAGAGTTTATAAAAGAAAACTTAGACATATGGACAGATGATTTTAAAGGAGAGCTTTATCAAATCTGTAGAGAAATGGTAGAGTTAGAAGATAAATTTCTTGATTTAGTATTTGAAATGGGAGACTTACAAGGTCTTACAAAGAAAGATATGTATGCCTACAATAGATATATAGCTGATAGAAGATTACTACAGCTAGGATTAAAAACAAATTATGACCAACGAGAAAATCCTTTGGGTTGGATTGATGAAGTAATGGGTGTCGAACACCAAAATTTCTTTGAAGGTCGAGCAACATCCTACATGAAAGCAGGGCTTCGTGGTAAACAGGACGTTGTAAACTTTACGGAGATAAATAATGAAAGCATCGGAAGCTAATCTTATTAGTTGGAAGTTAGTTATTGATTCTGATAACAAATTAGTTACAGAAATATCTAGTTTCCCTGAGGAAGAAATACATAGATTTCAAAAAGATGATAGACTTGTTATACTAAAAGCAATAAAAGAAGCTAAACTAGCTTTAGAACCTCTACATAAAAATATAGAAGTTCAGTTAGATGCTACCTTTTAAAGTATAGTATTTATTCTAAGAGGAATGGATTTACCTTTTACAGGAATGGGTGTAAGAACTTCAAACGAATTGGAACATTTTTGAATTGTTTGTTTAGTTATTAAAAGGTTATGTCCTGCTTCTTTACAAGCTGATTCAGTTCTAGCTGCAGTATTAACTGCATCACCTATTGCTGTGTAATCAAAACGGGTATCACTTCCCATGTTACCAACCACAGCTTCTCCACTATTAATACCAATCCCAATAGTTATCGAGGGTAATCCTTCTTTTTCTAACTCATCATTTAAAAATAACATTCCTTCCTGCATGTCTAATGCACAGTCTACTGCTCGTTGCTCATGATTATCTAAGTCTAATGGTGCATTAAATATAGCCATCATTGCGTCCCCTATATATTTATCTACCATTCCACCATATTTCTGAACTGATTTCTGTTGTACAGTTAAAGCTTTATTCATTACTAAAGCAACTTCTTCAGGCTCTAAGTTCTCTGACATAGCCGTGAAACCTCTAACATCTGTAAACAAAAATGTACAGTACCTTTTTTCTCCACCTAGTTTTAAAAGTTTCGGATTGTCCTGCAATCTTTTTATTTGAGCAGGGTCAAGGTAGTGTTCAAACTGTTTCTTTATTTGTTGCCTTAGTTTAAATTGTTTTCTAAAGTTTAAATAGAATTGTTGGGTTGCAACAAAGAGCATCCCTACTAAAGACCACGTAACATCTATCAAATAATTTAATCCAATAAGATGCAGTCCCAAGTAGCCTACAGAAGACATTGCAAAAAAGACTGCGACTACCCCACTAGTCATACCTAGAAAGTTTATTAGAAACGCAATACAGAGCCCTGAGAGGCATAATAGTAACAGTTCTATGACTAGATAGTAATCAGGTATCTGAGGTGTTGGTAGCAAGATAGATTCTGCTAGTGCTGTTTGTATCTTATGAGGTTCTAATAAGCCTGTTGGAGTGGCTAGTTGAGGCATGATACCCTTTGCAGTAAAGCCCACAAAAACAAACTTACCTTCTACATTCATTTCTTTTAAAGTTGTTTGAGGTGTATCAACCCAACTAATCCATTTACGACCAAGACTATCAGTCGGTATAGGAGGTAGTCCTCTAACTCTTATCATCTCTATGCCATTTTCATTGGTTACTATTTGATAAGTATTACCTCCACCTAAAATCTTTAGAACCTCTGTGCCAAAAGAAGCGACCCAACCATTCGGAGTCTGTTGTAAAAGAGGTAGTTGTCTTACTAAATTATCTACATCTACGTTTGCTGATATAGCTCCTTGACTTGCAGAGTCTTTTAAGACTTCAATGTTCTCTAAAAATCCTGATGCTTTAGGCAAAGAAACCTCAATGCCCTTTATTACTGTACCATGGGTAGCGGGGTAAAACGCATTATTAACTTCAGGCATTCCTATGACAGAGGGAGAACTTTGTAAAGCCTTGGCAAACGCATCATCCCCTCCTAATCTATCAGGATGTGGGAACAACATAACCCACCCTACACCTATAGCTCCTTTCTCCAGTAACTTTGTATGTATGTTTGCTAAACTTTCTCTTGGTAAAGGATAACCTCCTTCTGCATCTAAATCTTCTTCCGTAATATTTAAAATACTAAAGTAACCTGTTGGGTCAGGAGTCTCTATAAAAGCATCAAAGGTTTTTAGTTTAAGTATTTGTAAAGGAACTGCATTAAACAATAAGGGAAGAGTCAACAAGCCAATTAAAGGTAAAGACCATTTCATATTAGTTTCCTTGTGTTATAGTAATTTGTGACGAGCCTCCTCCGTTTACAACTATCTGTGTACTCTTGCCATTCTGTACTAAGATAAAGGTATAGGAGTTGCTTTTGTCTAAGTCTAATCTTACTGTATCTTCTAAAGATTTATAAAAAGTAATAACTGAATCTGTCATAAAGGTATTGATTTGAGTTTCTGCATCAAAACCAAAGGTCGTTCCTTTTAAATCTATGTCAGCTTTTAAAAGTGTCTTGGTTGTATCTAGTTCATTTACTTCTTCAATAACATTTAAAAGGTCTTCCAAAAAATTTACATCTAAATAGTTTATATCTAACTCGGTAAACTCTAGTTCATCCTCTTCTAAGTAATCTTTTTCTAACTCTTCAAACTCTAAGTAGTCTATATCTAATAGATTGTCGGTTTTTACTTCTGCAGAACTAGACTCTAAACCTTGTACTTCTCGTGGAGCACTTACTATTAACATGTTGTCTATAAGCTCTAGAGTTAAATCAAGGATTACAGGATTACTAGGCGAAGTTTCAAACATCGAAACTGTTGTAGCTTGATAGGGTTTGTTTAGAATTACTTGCCCCATAGCAGTACTGACCACTATCTCTCCAGATGGTAGTCCGTCTTCTTTGGGTAATAAAATAATTAAAGACCTTCCTAATTCATCTACAGTTACTGTAAAATCAGTACCTCTTATTCCTACTGTTGCAGAAGGAGTTTGAATTAAAATGTTTTCTTTTTTAATTGTAGACAGTTTACCAGTAATAAAACGTGCTGTTCCACTAGCAAACTGTAAAGCCATCTTAGATTTAGATGGGTCAGGGTCATAGATAAATTCATCTATAATTAATTCTGAATGCTCAGTCAAACGAACTTGACTGTCATCTAGAAATGTAATGCCTAATCTTCCATTAGACGTTTGTACATTATCGTAACTATCTATATTAAAAGCTAGGGTAGCATTGTAAGCATCGTCTCTTACAACTCTACCCGAACCTTCTAGTTCTGTTATGCTTCCAATATCAGCAAGAAGTGGACAAGCCACCATCAGACTGAACCACACAGACTGTCCCGTTACTACCTGTCGAATTGATTCTAAGCCAATCATTATCTAATGTACTCTGTTGGTCAATATTAAATGTTCTTGAGCTACCTGTTTGGTCTAAGTAAAAGTAACCACCTGCGTAACCATCACCATCAAAAGTTACATTGTTTGAATCACCATCTATATCTACATAGCTTGTACCTGAATCATAATCAATATCAAAGTTTAGTGTATTACTATCTCCTTGTATTATCCAATCTAAATCAGTTGTACTTGCCATGGCTACAGTTGCTAAGTCTAAAGTAAAATTGTTACTTGTACCTGTTACATCTACATTTAAGTTTGAACTATCAGCCCCATATGTATTTGATGGGTCAACCTGTATATTAAACGTGTTACTATCTCCATCAAACTCAAAGAAGCCTGTCAAACTATCAGCCAGAATATCTCCAAGAAATTTATTTGAGTCACCTATTTGATTTATGTCTAGTGTCATTCCTGTACCATCTAAATCTAAAGGAGTCATTGTCCCTGCAACTGCATCAGTACCACCAATAATGTTACCTGAACCTAACTGCTCTAAATCTATATTAGCTGTAGCACCTGACTGGTCAACGTATATTTCGTTATCAGCCCCGAATGCCCACGCACTCACCACAATCAATAGGCTTAATGTTATTTTCTTCATATGCCCAATATCCTCTATCTATACCTGTCGTTATTATATTTAAAACACCTGTCTCTACTGCTCTTTGCAAAGCTATAGATACAGATTCGTTTTCTGTAAACCCTCCTTCAACTTCGACAAGTTCAGTTCCAAGTTCTATGAACCGAAATATATCTTGTGACAAACCTACAGATAAAATACTTTTAGAAACTAATACTTCTATCAGTACTTCACCTGTGCTTACAGAAACCAATCGTAGGGAGATACTGACTGTATCTTCTCGGTACTGTTTACTCGTACCTATGCCTAAATATCTTGCACCTAATCCACCACTACTTAGATTTGTATCGTAACTAATTACTCCGCCTTGTACTAACAAACCTGCAAAGAGTAATGGTTTTAATTTATTATCCTCTTTGAATTCTTTTCTTGTGGTTCTTATAAGTTGTCTTTCTTTAGTAAGGTCATCTAACCCTACTCGTTCTACAACTTTAAAGAACTCACCATTAGCAGCATGTTTAAAAGCCCTGATTAAAAAAGCTTCAGGAGCTTGTGTGATAGCTGTACTAAATAAAGCAAACTCACTATTACTTTTACGTTGCCCTGTCAAGTCTTTAAAACTATTAGGGTATACAGCAATGGTTGGTTTATTTAAAGCTGCCGGTAAATCTTTTAATTCTTTTGACTGTAAATCTAATACAGAGGATTCTTTAATAACTATATTTGGAATACCACCCGTAGTTAATAATGAATCATAATTTAGTGCACAACTAGAAAGTAAAAGAGCCGATAGGCAAAGTAATAATTGTTTCATTCCCTTCTGCATCTGTTATTTTTAAAGTTATATATTCCCCGTCTGATTCGTATTCAATCGTATTACCTTCTAGTTCTACCTGTCCTGAGTCAGAAGGATTCTCTCCAAATAAATTTTCTACTAACTGTCTTGAAAGCTGTGCATAGATACGTGACTCTAAGTTTCTAATAAATCTAGCAAGGGTTGTGTTCTTTGCTTCTCTTGCAAGCTCATCTTTATAAGCTTCTATTTCTGCCTTGACTGCTTCTTTTCTATTAAACTCTTGATTTTCTATTGTGAGGTAATGAGAGCTTGTATTGTTACCTGAAAAACTAGGGTTCTTAAACTTATGTACCATTTGGTCTGCAGATAAAACACCAATAAAAAACATGGAGAGTACTACAAAACTTAAAGCAATTATCTGCATAACAAACATAATTGCTACGTGTGTTAGGGGGTGTGTGTCTTCAACCTTAATCTTTCCTTTGGTCATCTCTATCTGCTTTAGCAATCTTGTTACTGTCTATTAGTTGAGGAACTCCTAGTATAGTTTTAATAAGTGTATCTTGTCTTATAATCTCGTTGTCTAAACTACGTACTCTATCTATAAGAGCTACTAAAATACCATGTTGTGCATCTAGTTTAGTACCTAGTCTTATTTCCATTTGTTCTATTTGGTCAGCTACTTTGTCATCTAGTACATCTAACTTAGTCTCCATACCATCAATGATTCTATTGATAAGTTTCCAAATAAAGAAACCTAAACCTAATGCAGCAGCTATTGGAAAACCAACTTCATTAATAAATTGAATTGCTTGTTCCATATTTTGAGGTGCAACTTCCCTGTGAAGCTAACAATAGCGTTCTTTAAAATCCTTCTTAAGTTTTAGTAGTGGTTAAAAAAAGTAGTAGTATCCCGAAACTACTAAATATATCCAACCAACAATACATACAACGCAGACACTATCGGTCACTGCTTTCAGTTGATTTACACTCCTGTTTAAATTCGTTCCATCTAAGGAACTCTCTGGTTTCTAAATCCCAAAACAATCCTTTATAACAATTATCTTGAGAGTCTTCTTCTTCGTTTATTAGCCCGAACCAATTCCATCGTCCGTCTGCTATAACGTCTTTTATTTTCTGTTTCATTAATCTTGTTTATGTGATGCTCCAAAATAGAAGCTAACAATAGCTGATGCTAAACCACCTAGGTATCCTAAAATTAAATTGACCAATGCCTCTGAGTTGGCTTCTGGGGGCTGAAGAGTTATAAGAAATATATAACCTAAGAACCCACCTACTGTAGCCATGCCCATGATACGTGCTGTCCAGTCTTTACTAAACTTTCCTCTAGCATCTTGTATATCTGCTGTCTCAAGTTTAAACACATCTACATCAAGTTCTTTCATCTTAACTTCAAACTCTTGTTCAACTTTTTTAAGTTCAAGCATTTGTTCAGGTGTAGCTTCTTGTATAGCTTTTTCAATCGCTTTAGGATTGTTAGGTACTCCGAGTACATCAGCTATCATATTAGCTGCCATGCCTCCCATAGGACCGCCTAGTGCAGTACCTATTGTAGGGGCTACTGCTCCTACTAAACTTTTTAACATATCTTTCATTCGTCTTCGTCCTTATATATAACTGCCATCATTGCTTCAAACATATCTCTAAAATCATCTAGAGACATAAAGGGCATGTCTTGTTTTATTTGGTGTAAACGATACTCTCGGTAACATCCTTCTAATTGGTCTTCTAGATACAGTATCATGTTATTGTATTATACAGGTAGATTTATAAGTTGTCAAGTTATTTCGTTCTAAAAAGTCCTGATGTTAAATCGTCAATCATTTGTTCAGTAGTCGTGCCTGTTGGATAGTCATATTGTCCTATTGCTAAAGCAGTATTAAATATACTTGGAGTTAAATATTTATTTACTCGTGCTTGAGCTTGTTGTTTTTGTTGAGGAGTCATTTTTTCTGTAGGTTTATTTTCAAACTCTACAATGCCTTCTAGTAATTCAGGCAAATCATCTAAAGTTACTGTAGTTTTATCACCTACTTTTTGTTGTAAATATTTAAAATATTCTGTAGTAGGATTATTATCTTTTGGAGGAGCATATTTAGAAACTATAGATTGCAAATCTCCATTAAAATCGTTTATTTTGTTTGTTAAATCTCTTACTACTGCTCTTAATCCTGCTTCAGGAGTATCAAAAACTACAAAAGCTCCTTTATTTTTTTCTTCTCGTCTGCTAGTAGCATAAACTTCCCCTGTTTCTCCTGCAAATCCTTGTCCTTCTTCTATATTTCCCGGATTATTATAAACTATATTTTCTTGTATAGGTGTGTTAATAGGTTCTTTAGTTGCAGGAATATTTGTAACTGCTTCAGGAGTCTTAGCTCCTGTGTCTTGTCCTGCAACTTCTTTAAAGGATTGTCCTGTACCATCTACGCTCCTATCTGCAGGGTCTGCTTCGACATTAGGCACATCTCTTTCTACGCTTAAACCATCTTTATAGACCTTACGTGCATAGATTTTAGTAGCAAGTCCACCGCCTGAGTATTGTACTCTATGAGTTTTAATTTCATCATAGGGTTGTCCTGTGTATGGGTCTACTTTAGGAATAAGACCACCTGTTGACCTAAGTAATCTTGGTACATTAGATTTACTTTCAGGTTCGCCTACTAAAAAACTAGCTCCTTTTCTAATTGTACCACCCACAAGTTTGTCAGCTTCTTTAGCAGCTTTTTGAAGCGGAGTATAAGGCTCTCTAAAACCTGTATACTCTTCCATAAAGTCTCCTAAGTTCCTATCGAAAACTGTCTTAGTGCCTGTTAATGGAAGTTTACGTGCAGCAGTTTCTATTAATCCTCTGTTGTACAATGTCATTCCTATTACATCATTTATAACTGGACCACCTACTCCTACACCTGCTACAAGTGGATTTTGTCCATAACTTAAACCTTCTGATACTCTTAATCCATATTCAAGCGGTCCAAGTAATCCAACTCTTTGATAAGCTTTTAAAGTGTCTTGCCAATCATTACCTTTCCTAGCTACTTTATCTCTTTTTTCTTCGTTACTTCTCCAGTAGTTTGTAGCCTTAGCAACATTAGTAGCCATAGCAACAAACGCAGCAACTTTCGGAGCATTTACAGTCGGGTCATTTATAGTATCTCTTGCAAAGTTTTTTAATATAGTATTACCAAATACTGTAGGATATCTTAAAAACTGTGTAAAGATATCAATCTTAGGATTAGTCATAAATGTAGGTACTCTAGCAGACTCTCTAGATGTTGGAAGTATTATACCATTTGTAAATCTACCTGCTCCTCTGACTACATTGTTATAAAACTTAGCCTTTGGTTTTGCTCCTCTTGCAGTCCATAATAGTCCTTGTTCAACATCAATACCTAAATCAAAAAGTTCTCCTTTTAATCTTTGAACTTTAGCATCCTGTGCAAATTCATCTGATGAAAACTTTTTAATATTAAGATTACTTTTTTGTTGAATAGCATAAAGCTTAGATAAATTTTCAGTAATTAAATCTTTGCCTGTAGAAAACGCAGAAAGCTGTACAGTTTTTGTCCAAGGAATCAAAAGATTAAATCTATAAAATCCTCTAGCTGCTTTTTGTAAAAAAGGACTTTGTAATCCTTCCCCTGATATACGATTGGTTACGTCACCCATTGCTTCGTCTACTGCAATAAAAACACTATTCATTTCTCTACGAATTTCATCATCAGACATTTTATGCTTTTCTTTTAAAAGTTGACTTATTTCATCTGTAAAGATTTTATGACCTTTAGTAATTCCGTCTTGATAGCCTTTTACAGATGATTTTACAGGTGCTTTAGCTAATGTAAGAAATGCTTCTGATAAAGAAGATACTGTAGCTAATGGTAAATAAGCCATAGCATTAGCTAACTTTGTAGTATCATATATACCTTGCATAAGTCCTGAGTCAAAATAATTTACTTGACCTGTTATAGATTTATACGTATTAAGTATATCTTTTTTATCTTTACCTGTTAAAGTTTGACCGCCTGCTTTTACTTCTTCTGCAATTTTATCAAGCCATCGTGTTTGAAACATTTCTTCGTTAGATTGTTTAAATAATAATAATCTATCTTTTTCAGAAGTTGAATCATCTGCTTTATATTTTTTTAAAACTTTAACATTTTTACCTGCCCCTAAAAAATGTAACTTATGCTCTATAGTTTTAGAAGCATTCATAAAATAATTTGTAGTAACAGGAACTAAATCATTTGTTAAAAATGCTTCAAAGTCATTATCATTCATGTTTTTAAAAACTCTAGATTGAGATATTAAATTAGAATGTGAAGAATACAATTCATTTTGTTTGTCTAACATTCCGTCAATAACTTTATCAACATCTTTCTTTTTAACTATACCCTTTGAAAGTAATAAATTTTTAAAACCAACTTTATCATTTTCAATTGCTTCTCTATTCCAATGTCTAGTAAAATAATTTGCTACTGTATTAGTTTCCATACCTGCAGCTTTTGCATCTGCATCTATTTTATTAAAAAATATTCGTAAATCTTTAGCAGCTTTTTGTACTTCTTTACTTGCTCCTCTAGGACTAGCACCTCTAAGTATACGTATAACAGACAATTCATCTTCAGGAAGTAATGTTCCTGTTTTTCTTAATGGTGCTATAATATTATCAAAGTCAAGTAAATAGTTTCCTCTACGATTTGACAGGTCTTCAAAGTAACTAAACCCTATACGTTTTGTAGAACGCTCACCAATATTTTTAGCAAACTCTTCTGAAAAACTTTCTCCTAACTCTGCAGCAGAACTAGATATTTTAGAAAAAGGTTTCATAATTGTTGAAGCATTACCAATAGTTTTAGCTAATAATTTTGCTCCCTTTTTTTTAATATTGTATTTTAGTTTAGATTCTTTTCTATAGGTGTCATTACTATAGAGTCTACTTAGTCTATCATTAAATAAAGCATTACGTTGTACAAAACCACCTAAGACTCCTCCTGTCACTACTCCAAGTGCAGCAGAGCCTACAAGTTCTGTGTTAGAATATAACTTGCGAATGCCTGTATTAACTTCTGTATTTTGTCTAAAGTGATTATCTAAACCTGTCCATGTACCTACTTCTGCTCCTGTAATAGTAGCAGTCTTAGCAATTTGTTTTTTACCCACATCTTTAAGCTGACCTTTTGCAATAGCTTTGGAGCCTTCAATAACTCCTTTAGATATACCAGATTTAATAGCAAGTGACGTTCCTCCAGTTACAGGAGTTAATATTGCAGCAAGCATAGCGGTAGGGTCAGTTACTAAATCAATAGTAGCATCCTTAGTTAAGGATAAGTATTGCTTGAAGCTACCCATGTCTGCATTGTCAAAACGCTTACGTAAGTATCTGTAGTCTTCTTTTTGTTGGTCAGTAAACTTACCACTTTCTATGGCACGTTGCATGCCTGAGAATAAATTAAAATCTGAATCTCGTAAATACTCAAAAACATCATCAGATTTTTCTCCAACTGATGTTAAGAATCTTTCTGAAGTTTCTTGAAACTCTTCGTTGTCTTCTAGGTCATCTAAAGTATAATTACGACCTAAACGAGATGAAGACGAATCATCAACATAAAGTTTTACCATAAACTTAATATCCTAAATCGTTATAAAAATCTTTAACAAATTTTCTTTTAGCACTAAGAACAAAACCCGGAGCATCTTTACCTTTAGTAATATAATTTAATTCATATAACATATCTTTTGTTACTAAATCTATTATGTCTTCTTTAAAAGGTCTATTTATTAATAATTTACTTTTTGATAACCCTTTAGGTGGTGTCATAGCAATAAATTTATTAACTAAATCTTTATTAATTTTATATTTAGATTGAAGCTCTTCTGTTGATAAAGGCTCTTGAATTTCTTCTACTTCTTTGTCCATATCTTCAGGAGTTTTTACTCTAGACTCTGGACCAACAATAGCTATATAAGGAGAAACAATTTGATTAAGAGCATTTAATTCACCTATTTTTTCATCTTCTGATAAGTCAGACCTTTGAATACCTTTAACAATATCTCCGTACATATTTCCAATTTCTTGTTCTGCTTTTTCTGATTTAGTTCCTTTAATACTTTCTATATAACTATTAACTTTTTCAGTATCAACTGCACCTTCTAATTTATCATAGTCATATAAACTAATTCTTGTATCTAATATTTCTCCATCTTGTTGTAGCATAAATTTAGCTGCTAATCCCATAGCTTTTGATTGAGGAATATCAAATTGTTTTTGTAAATTATTTGAAGCAGTCATAACATTATGAGCTAGTCCTCTACCATTTTTATCATCCATGTATTCTTCATATTTACTTTCAATATCTAAATTTCCTGATGTTCTAACATATCTATCAATTTGGTCAGCAGCAGTTGCAATTTCATTTTCAGTATATCTAATAGCAGGAGCAGCACTTTTACTTTGACTTGCTGCTATTAATTCTCCAATTTGAACAGGGCTACCATCTCTTTTTGTTCCAAAGTTACCGATGTATTCTACTTCTAATAAATTACCAAACTTATCAACTTCTTTTCTTTTTACTATTCTTTGTTCAGCACCTTTAAAAACTTTTATAGCTTTACCTTCCTCACTCTTCATAAATTCTACAATGTTTCCTATTGGATTTCCTTTAGCTGCATATTCTTCTAATGCAGTTTTAGAGGCTTTAAATTGCTCTCCAAGTAATCCACCAATCATTCTATTTTTAGCTTCTTTATCAGCAGCACTCATAGTTTCTTTATCATGTGATTTAGCAACTTTCATCATAGAGTTACCTAAAAAAGATGCTATACTTCTTGGTGCAGCTCCTTCTTGTTGAATACGAGTTATCATATCTTCTTGACTTAAATTAGGTATAGCTAACTGTGCATCAACTGCTTTATTAAAAGAAGCTAAATTAACTTTATCATCTGAGTATTCTTTAGCTATTCTATTTATAGCATCAGAATAACCACTAATATCAAAATCAGCACCAAATTCATTTTGAACATAATTAGTTAATTGATTTTGTTTTTCTCGATACAACATTTGTTCACGGGTTAATCCATCTTTTTCATAACCTTGCACCATAGTTTGCCAACCTTTAGCATTTTCAAGTTGTGTAAGGTAATGAGCACGTTGAGTTGCTCTGCTAGTCTCTAATGCATCTGCTTTTTGATTAATAAGACTTGTAACACCTGTTACAGCTATATTAGCTAATTGAAGTCTTTTAGAAAATCTTTCTTGTTTCTTTGCTTGCTCTTCATTATATTCTCTAGCTTTAGCAAATTGTTCTTGTCCAAACTCTATTCCACCATCATCATATCTAGCCATTCTTTACTCCGATTTTGCCAACAAACTTGGCTGTTCTGTATTGTTGTCAGGTGCTAACAAACTTTCTGGTATTTCTAATTCTTCTATGTCTTCTACAATATCTGCAGGTAAAACTCCTTCAGGAACTTTAGACATATCTCCTACTTTTTCTTTTGTTAAAGCAGTTAAATTAGTAGCTTTCATATTAGCTATATCGTCTTCATCTTCTGGTTCTAAATCATCTTCTTCATCGCCATATAGTCTAGGTTCAATAGCTGCTTTTTCCGCAAGAGCCAATAAAAAATACATTAAAGGTTCTAACAACATCATAAATAAATCAGGATTCCATTTACCTTCTTGAAAACCTCTTTGAAGAAGTTGTAATGTTATATCAGATATTGGTACACCTTGCCCCATTGCAACAACAAGAGGTACATAAACTTCTTCTTCTAATAGTTCTTCTGCTATATAGTTAAATGCTGTTCTAAAGTCAGTATATTCTGGTGGACCTTCCCAAGGATATGAGTTATCAGGGTCTTCAGTTAAAGATTGTCCCGGAATTGGTCTGCTTGAATTTACTAAAGCATCTATGCCTTCTTGATTATATTCTTCTGCCATTTTTAGTTCCTATTAACGTATTGGATTAAATGTAGGATTTAACATTGCCATTTGTCTTTGATAGTTTATGTCGTTATCAAAGTTTGCTAGTTCTGTAAAATAAGGAGTCATTGCATCTCCTGCTGCTCCAAAAGAACTTCCTGCTTTTTGATATGAAGTATTAATATTATTCCATGTAGCTGCATCTAATGGTTGTTGAGTTGTTTGAGACATAAACTGCCCCATATTTATATGTTGTACTTTGTGAGTTGGAGAATCTCCCATAAGTTTTCTAGTAGTTAAACCACTAGCAGCTTGTAAGCCTCCTTGTTTTACAGCCTCTCCTAAAGCCTGTCCAGGATTTTTAAGTGTCTCTGTAAAATCTTCTAGTTGACTTGAAAAATAATCTTTTGTTTTTTCTCCTAAAGTTTTTTTAGTAGCTTCCTCTGTACCGAAAGTTAATGTTTCTTTTGTAGGAAAAAGTTCTGTATTTAATATATCATTAACATCTTGTACTGGAGCTAATACTCTATCCGTAGCTATTGTATCTCGACCTAATAAAGATGGTGTATTTGAAGGAGGTGTTAAAGAAGCAGGACTTGCATCTATTGTACTAGAAAATACATCTCCTTTAATATCAGAAACATCAGGAATATCTGGACCAAATTTTGCTGCAGTTTCTGGAGTAACTGTTCCGGGAACAGGAATATCTTTAGCGGATACACCACCAAATATAGATGTTCTATCTCCACTTAAACTAAATCCTTTACCTTTAGTAAAGTTCATAACTCTATCCACACCATTACCAATTGCTTGTGTAATTGTATTATAAGCTCCTTGCCCTGCAGTCTTAATAGCATTAAAAGCTTTTGCCATATTTGGAGCTACTTTAGACACCCAACCTCCAATTGCTCCCGGTAGTCCACTAAAAAATTTACTAATAACAGGAGGTATACCAATAAACATTAAAGCTAATTGTCCTATTGGTCCAATCTTACCAATAGCACCTAAAAGTTTTTTACCTATTTTTTTAATACCTTTACCTATTTTCTTAGCAACTTTCTTGATGCCTTTAAAAACTTTACTAAAAATTCCCATACTATCTCCTTATCCTATTCCAAATATTTTATCTACTGTATCTGCTACATTATTATAATTACTAGACCAATTTTTAGCTGCATCACCTTCAGAACTAGCAGCAGCTATCATAGCATTATTTTTTCTTGTTGCTGTATTATCAGCCCATTGAAAATCAAAAGATGCTTGGTCACGTAATTCTTGCCATAAAAACGATTGAGCTGCTTGAGTTAAACCAAAAGCATTCTGTACGTTTTGTTGATTAACTGCATTAGCTGCAGCAGTATCTGCTAGATTAGCTTTTCTTCTCCAATTTACATTAGAGTTTTGAACTGCTTGTTGATTAGCAGCGTTCCATTGGTCTTTTTGAAAATCTAACTGAGCATTAAATTGTTTTGTTTGATTTACTATTGCAGCATTAGCTTTATTAATATCTGCTTCTATACCAACTCTTCGAGCCTCTGCAGCATTTTGTTGCTGTGTATTAAACTGAGAAGTAGCATTAGCTTGAGCAGTATTAAATTGATTAACCTGATTATTTAAACTAGCCATAAACTGTTGTGTTTGATTCTCACTAGCTGAATTAAATTGTCTAGAAGCATTTTCAGCCGATTGATTACTTAATAATGTTTGTTGTTGGAATTGACTTTTTAAAACATTTGCTTGTTGCTCATTATTTAAATTAGACATATCTGTTGTTAAAAAAGCTTGAGCATTTTGTATTTGAGATTTTTGATAAAAATCTGCTTCAGCTAAATTAGCTTGTGACATTAGTAATGCATTTTGTACTGCAGCTTGTTGGTCATTATTAGCTTCTGTTAAACCTACAGTTTGTAAAAATTTACTATTAGACAAAGCAATTTGTTGGTCAGAGTTAAATTGAGCCATGTCCATGTTAAAAACATTCTGAGCATTTTGTGATGCTGTCTGTTGTTGTCTTTGAGCATTGGCTTCATTAGCAGCAGCTTCTATATTTTTTTGTTGGCTAACACTTGCCTGTATAGCCTGTGCATTGCTTTGAGCAATTGGCATAGCTGCTTGTATAATAGAATTAAATAAACTATCTCTACCAACTGTTGAAGCACTTAAACCTCTTGAAGCTAACATTTGTTCTACTTGCGATACTGCCGGTCCTGCCCAAACAGGAATATTTCCGTCTTCCATTCCTTCTAGCAAACCATTAATTTGTGTAGAAATTAAAGCTTCTTCTGGAAGACCTTCAATAATTCCTCTTTCTGATTCACTAAAATCAGCTAATTTATCTTCTAAAGCTGCAGGGTCGTTACCAATTTCTTGTATTTGTTCTTCACTTAAACCTGCTTTAGTTAATTGTTTTTTAGCTCTAGTAATTCTAGATAAACTTGTTCCTGCATTAATTGCAGCATTAGCTTTAGCTCCTTCACTAATTTGTCCTATAACTCTTTCTGTTAATGCTCCTTCAGGAATATCAACATCAACTCCTTCAATAGGAGAAACTCTATCAACATTAGCAGCTTTAGCTAATGATTCTTTTCTTACTTCTCCTTCGGCTGCTTGAACCTCTGGAGACTCTGTAACTTTTTCAGCTTGCATTTTAGCTGCTTCAATAACTTCAGGACGTTCAGCCTGTGAAGCTTCCATTTGTGCTACTTTTTCTGGAGTTACATTTTTAATTTTTTCTGCTTCTATTGCCGTAAGCTCTCCCATCTGTACAGCTTCATCAATGTATTCTTCACCCTTTGCAGTTTTAACAAGTTCTTGTTTAGGTATCATACCTTCAGGTATTTCACCTGCAGCTAGTTGTTCTGCAGTTTGACCTGTACGAATAATTCTTTCACCACGTTCTTTTTCAAATTGTTCTTGTTTGTCAGGAAGTCCACTTGTTACTTCATCGTCTCCGTCTTTCATATCATCACCTTTCTGCCAACTAAAATAATCTGAAGATTTACTATTGGCTTCGCCTTGTGTTAAAAATACTTGGTTTCTAAATTCTTTGGGTACTCTACTCCATCCTTTATTTGTTGAGCCAACTGTACCATCTGGTTGAACCCAATAAAAATTCATAGACTCAACTCTTTCTCCACCTGCAATTCTCTTACCTAAGTCTGATTGACCTGCTAATGGGTTGCTCGGATTAGCTAGATAATAATCTTGTAAGGCAATTTCATTTTTTACTTTTGCTGTAATATTTGTTATTAGACTATTTCCTGATTTCATTTTAGGAGGAAGAGGTCGTACAGTTTCAACTTTTTCAGACTGTGCTTTGTCTACTGTTACTTGTGGTTCTTTAGTGGCAATAGGAGGTTGTTGTGTTTTAATACCTACATTTTTTTCTACAGGAGCTTTTTTAGCAACAGGAGTAGGAGCAGGACTAGGAGCAGGACTAGGTGCAGGTGTAGGTGTAGGTGTAGGTGTAACTACCGGAGCTTCCTTTTCTTTACCAACTGTTGTTTGCTCTATTGGAGGTTTAGCTTTAGCCATAGAAGCATTAACAGACTTTTGAATTTCTTCTTGTGAAGGCATTTTAAAGTTAGTAGGTAATTTAAAATTTCCTATGTTACCGAACCCTCCACCACCAAAAGCTGTTACACGACCACCAGTACGATAGTCAGCACGACTTCCCATGTAGTGTTTTAGTCTTGTACTATTTCTATTTTTTCTCATTATTTAACCTCGAAAAGCTTGTCAAGTTTTTCTTCAATCTTATCCAACGTATCAAACACACGAGCCATATCATCTTTAACTTCTTGTTTAGTTACGTATTCTTTTGCCATTTCTTCTCTTGTTTTATTTAAAAGTATGTCGAGTCTTTTAATCTCTGCTGTGTTCTCACGAATGCTGTAAAGTATAGGAGCAACTACTAGGGTAAGAATTATATTCCATAACCAATGTGCAGTAAACTCCATAGGTCTTTATTTCTTTTTAAGTTTTGATTTAATTAATTCAATCCACTCTGGTCTTTGTGAAGATACTACAAAGTATGCGACACCACTAAGTATTAAAAATATTACTAATGTTTCCATGTTTTACTCCTTAATTAGTTTGCTGCTATATAAGCTTTACCAGTTGTTACTGCACCTGTGTAAGCTGTTTTGCTATCACTAGAGCCTTTAACATCAGGGTCTGTGTATTCTAAGATAGTTTCTAAGTGGTCAACATTACGTTGTACTGTAGAATTTATATCAGCCTGTGACATCTCTGTATCTGCTTCTGATGAACCACCAACATACGTTGATTTCTTACCATTCGTATTGATGTCGTTAATAACTGTTACGCTATCTGTTGCTGCTGTTAGCACTTCTGCTACTGTTTGTTCAGCCATATTATTCTCCGTTTAATTTATTTTCTAATTCTTCGACTTTTGCCGAAAGTTCTTGTATTGCTTTTACTAAAACAGGTACTAATGCTGATGGTGCTGCTGCTAAAACTCCATCATCTCTATTCTTTATCAAACCTAAACCATTTTTAACTTCGGTGTGGTTTGTAAGCACTTCTTGTACTTCTTGAGCTATAAAGCCATGATAAGTATGGTCTTCTTCGCCATGTATTCTTTCATTAGAGTCTTCATAGTAATTTTCTAACTCAGGAGAAATATCTTTTTTCTTTCTCCAATCAAATGTTCTTACTCGTAAATCATTAAGGAACGATAATCCCGCTTCAGAGTCATTTATATTTTCTTTAAGTCTTTCATCAGACGATGCAGCCCACGATGTATCTGAACCATTTAAATCTAATTCAGCTTTATTACTTGAAATACCAATAGTTATTCTGTCATTAGCTGTGCCAGTTGCGTTTCTTCCGATAACTATTCTATCAACACTACCTGAAGCTCCAGAACTTGCATCTCCTCCTATAACTACGTTATCACTTCCAGTAGTAAGCTCATTTCCTGCGGCATTTCCAAGACAAACATTTTCATTGCCTGTGGTTATTGCTGAACCCGCATTATAACCTACAGCAGTATTTCTGGAAGCTGTGGTGAGTACCCGTAAAGCATATAACCCATGAGCAGTATTTTGGTCTCCTGTGGTATTTGTCTGTAAAGATTTATAGCCAGTAGCTGTGTTAGATGCACCTGTGGTGTTTGCTTCTAAAGCAGCATGACCTACTGCAGTATTACCGTCTGCTGTGGTGTTTGCGGATAAAGTGTTGTTTCCTACAGCAACATTAGTAACTCCCGTAGTATTAGCGTCTAAGGCTAAAGCACCAACCGCCACGTTAGAAGCACCTGTAGTGTTTGCATTTAAAGCAAAATCACCGACAGCAGTATTGTTATCGGCTGTTGTATTTTGTTTAAGAGCCTGTTCGCCAACAGCCACATTATTATCACCAGTTGTATTGTATTGTAATGACTCTCTACCTACTCCTACGTTACCTGCTCCTGTAGTGTTTGTAGTTAGAGCAGCTTGTCCTACTGCTGTATTTTCTCCGCCTGTTGTATTTGCATCTAAAGCTGTTGCACCTACAGCTACATTTTGACCACCTGTAGTGTTTGCTAATAAAGCACTTCTACCAATTCCAGTATTGTTAGAAGCTGTTGTATTTGATGCTAATGAGCTTCTACCAACTGCTGTGTTAGCAGCACCAGTCGTGTTTGCTAATAAAGATGATTGACCTACAGCAACATTTCCACCTGCTGTGGTATTAGCACTTAAAGCACCTTGACCTAGTGCTGTATTTTCATCTCCTGTAGTATTAGCGTCAAGAGCTTCTTTACCAACTGCTGTATTATTTGCTCCTGTAGTGTTGGCTGTTAAAGCATCCCTACCAACTGCTGTATTACTAGATGCTGTTGTATTAGCTGCTAGTGCATCTTTTCCTACAGCAGTATTGTAATAACCTGTAGTGTTTGCCGCTAAAGCACTTTTGCCAACTGCTGTATTTTCATCTGCGGTTGTATTATTTGTAAGTGCTTCTTGTCCTACTGCTGTGTTACTACCGCCTGTCGTATTAGATTCTAATGAATTTGAACCTAATGCAGAATTTAAAGCACCAGTTGTATTTGCTCCTAGAGCAGCATAACCAACAGCAGCATTAGCATTAGCTGTGGTATTTGCATCTAAAGCATCTTTACCAACAGCTACATTGTTAGCACCTGTAGTGTTTGCTTTCAACGCTCTGTCACCAACTGCTGTATTGTTTGCACCAGTCGTAGTAGCAGTTAAAGCACTATTACCCATCGCTACGTTTCTGTCCGCAGTAGTATTGGCTGATAAAGCAAAATAACCAAAAGCAGTATT
>Ga0208643_1000121_pt1 | contig 50326 bp, 74 predicted proteins | sample VirMetDEL_Nov_12_FD_184516 | JGI IMG/M metagenome (GOLD analysis project Ga0208643, IMG submission 184516) | Aqueous microbial communities from the Delaware River and Bay under freshwater to marine salinity gradient to study organic matter... | ecosystem: Environmental > Aquatic > Marine >...
AAGGATAGATTATAATGGCTTGCTCATTAGATAAAAATTGGCCGAGTATATTGCCTAGCTGCGAGACGGCTAGCAAGTCACGCAATCAGCCGCAGGGGTTTAGATTTAACGATGTAAATAGTGGGCCGCCATTTCAGGAATTATTTACCTCTGACCTACCTACATTTTGGGATGTCACATTTAAATTTACTCGTGACAATGCGCGCATTTTTATCATGTGGCTTAACCAAAATAACTACCGTGAAAATTCTGGCTGGTTTAATTTTCCGATTCAACTTGAGGAAGGTTTAACAACTCAGGAAGTCAGATTTTTGACATATCCGCAATCGACTGGTCAGAATGGTGACGCATTCAGTTATTCAGCCAAAATAATGGCTCGTGATATTATCAGCAAAGATAAAACTTGCCCTGAAGGTTCGCTTTATATCTTGCTTAATAAAAGCTGCACATCAACATTTGATAAGGCTGCCACTTGTTTTGGTGAAGCGTTTGATATGGGATGGCCTAAAGTATGAGCAGGGCATTTTTCGAGACAAGAGAGCGTGTAGCTAAATACGAGACTATCGAAGTATATCATCCAGCGGTTGGCGTTATTCGATACGTCAATAAACAATTTTATGATAAAGAGTTTAAGCTAGAAAGTGGCGCACCAAGAAATGCAGGCGAAACCGTAACGTTCACAGCGGGCAATTTTCAGGTACAGCATCCAGACGTAAGCGAAGACGGTGTTATGTCAATGACGGTTCAACTAGGCCGCATAGGAACTGATATTAAATCAAAGCTAAAGGATATTAAATTATATAACCTAAACTTTGCAAACACACTGCAAACTGAATATATTTACAGAGAGTTTATCAATGGCGTACCGAGTACATTTAGCGCATGGATTAGTAACATAACAATATCAGGTGATAGCGTGGCGATAACTGCTAGCGATGATAACCCTGCACTTATTAATGTTGCAAAGCGCTATATGTCGCAAGACTTCCCCGGCTTAAAAGTAATCATATGATGACACAAACGGAATTTATAAACCATGCAGTTGGTAAGCCTTGGGTTAGTAGAGCTTGCGGCCCAGACTCATATGACTGCTGGGGTCTAGTTATAGACTCATTTGCTAAAATTGAATGTGTTAAACTGCCTGATATCAGCGCTTACTTAGATTTTAGTGCCAACGACTTAGCAGGTCTTGAAGGTGTTAATGAGCATGACACAATAATATCAGACGGCCGCGATGGTGATATTATGCTGATGTTTAATGAAAATGGTGACTTTGAACATGTCGGGCGTGTTTTGTCGGGTGGTGTTATTCATGCGTGGGGGCAAGGCTCGAACGGGACAGGCCAAGTAAAATGGGATAGAATAGGCTTACTTAAGCGCTTATATAAAAATAAAGTGGAGTTCAGACGCTATGCCAGTTTTAGTAAGATTTAACGATCCATCTAACCTATCTGCTAAAGAGGTTTATTATCCGAATGCGGGTGATAACCTTTTAGACTTTTTAGCTGATAATTTTACTGCTAACTTTGGCGGGCTGCACACTGATATCTACATCAATAAAGAACTGCTACTTTCAACAGCAGACATAAGCGACAGCGAAAAGCTTAACGATATTGCCGACCGTGTTATTCTTGAAAATGACAGTATTGCCGTTATCACTAGACCAGCAGATCCAGTTACAGCGCTTTATGTAATTGTTGCAGCATTAGCAATTGCTGCGGTGGTTTTGCTTGCGCCAAAAGTGCCGGGGCAAGCTGAAGGACAAGGTAGCTCACCAAACAATCAACTAAATGCAGCAACTAATGAATTTAGGCCGAATCAAGGCATACCCGAAGTGTTTGGTTCGCCCGCATCATATCCTGATTTTGTTCAGCCAAGCTTTTATCTTTACGAGAACAACCTGAAAATACAGCGTGAATTGTTATGTGTTGGCATGGGCAGATATGACATAACAAAAGTATTAACAAGCGACACCGATATTAATAGCATTCCAAACTCAAGCTGGACTAAATACGAAACTGGCGACTGGGACGGTCAGCTACCTATACCACCAGTTATTATTCCAGACTGGGAGCAGCGCATAACGGTACGCGAAACAAACGAAATTACTAGCCAATCACTTGAGGCTAAAAATACTAAGTCGTTTGAATTTGACGGAACAAATATTGATGTTGCCAATATAGGAGCTGATTGCCAGCTAACATATAATGACGGCATTGATTTTATTACCGATATGGAGCTTGTTGTTGGTGATTATCTAACGGTAAATTTAGCAAAAGTTGTCGGACCAAGTACAGTGATAGCTTTGGTTGGCACATTCCAAGTTGGTGCTATCAATGAAATAGCAAAGACAATACTTTTACTTAGCGCTGTCTCACCAAATCCTGACACAGGATGCCAAGGCACTGCAACCGCAACTGATTCAAGTGGCGAGGTTCAAAATTGGATTGGCTGGTATGGCGTTAGCGGCAATAAAAACGAACAAGTTTGGTTTCATGTAATTATGCCAAGCGGCATAAGGGCAGAGGATAGCGGCAACATTACTGTTGATTTTGAGATGCAGATTAGAGAAGTTGATGTTGATGGGCTGCCGATTATCGGTACTGACCAGACATTAGCAGCATCAATATCAGGTGGAACACTAGATCCACAATTCAGGACTTATAAGTTTGAGGGTTTGCCACAAGGTCGATATCAAGGAAGATTGCGCAGAACAAGTGACGAGATTGGCGGTGCGACTGTTGAGAAAATTGTTGTTGAGCAAATTGTTGGCGTTGAATATCAAGACGTGCCGAATTACGGTGATGTGACACTGCTATGGGTTGAGCGTAAGGCAAGTGATCGCGTTGTTGGAGGTAATCAGTCAAAGATTAATGTTGAGCTGACCAGAAAGTTACCGCACTACAATCGCTCAACTGGATTAATTGAATACAGCAACTTGGTTGCAACTCGTGACTTTGCTGATGCTGCTATGTATACGCTAGTTATAGCAGGTAAGCGCGACATTAACAGCGTAGACTTAGAGGAGCTTTATCGAATTAATGATGCGCTACCTGAGGCGTTAAGAACGTTTGACTTTACATTTGATGACGCTGATGTTGGCCTTCGAGAGAGGGTTTCGGTTATCTGTAACGCCGCTAGAGTGTTGGCATTTAAAGACTATCAAAGCTGGACGTTTAACCGCATTGAAGCAAAGGCTTCACATTCAATGCTATTTAACCGACGTAACACTATTGGTGATTCTAATCAATCGTTCCCACAGTGGCTGCCAAGTGATAAAGATTCTGTTTCGATATCTTATGTCACGCAACCAGATAACGTTGAGAAAACAGTGTATAGGCGCATTGTGAATGGCAACATACTTAGCGATGAAGCAGGTAATTACCCTCTTGAAATAAACTTAGTTGGATGTCAAAGTGATGATCAAGCCGAAAATCGTGCGGACTATGAAATAAGAAGCCTGCTATATCAGCGTGATAGCGTTGAATTTCAGACCTATTATTTTGGTTTATCAGCTCGAATAGGTGATAAGGTTAGATGGTGCGATATGAATGACTATGATGTTTTCGGCGGTGAAATACTTGATATTTTTGGCAGTGATTATCTAACAAGTGAGCGCATTAACTTTGAGCCGGGCAAAACTTATTACGTTCAAACAACTAGGGATGATGGGTCGATTGGCGCGCTAGCCACTTGTTCAGCTTTAAGTTATACTGACAAGGGCTTTAGGTCATCTACTTTGGCTGGTGCTTACACTGCAAATGACGGTAATTATGAGTTTGGATCTAAATATGTAATAGCTCCAGATGATGAGCTAAAAGGCACTGACTATACATTAAAATCAGTGACTAACAGTGGGGATGGAATAGCTACCATTACACTTTCTGAATATAACGATAAAATTTTTGAGGCTGACTAAATGAGCGAATATAGCAATCCAAGACCTAACGCTGGCACGCCCTATAGCGATCCATGTGCAGTCAAAGATATGGCAGTGACATTTGGCAAGGTCGTTGAAGGTGGTGTAAATGTAACCACTTATAACGGCGTTGTCATTAAGTCGCTACAACAGACATTAGATGGGCTTGGTGTTATTTATAGCGATCCAATCAAGGACTGGTCAGCGTCACTACTTGTTAGTCAAGTTGAGGCACATCGCTATCCTGCTGTTACTGGCGATATTTATGTGCCAATTGCGCCGCTTCCATTTGTTACTGGTGCAACTTTCGATCCTACTAAGTGGGCAATAATACAAGGCACTGGTGATTTAGACGGGATCACTGTTAAGCCTGTGTGGGAAACCCCTATCATTGCCAATGGAACACAAACACGTTTTAGCGTACCGGGCACTGTGCTTTATTCGCCAACTAGATATCAGATTTATTTGGACGGCATGATCCAAACTCAGGTTGATTCTGCCAGCAATAATAGATGGGTCGTTGAGCAAAAAGTTGGCTTTCCTAATGAGTTTGAAGTTGTCTTTTCTGTAGCTCCATTAGCTGGTGTTGAAGTTGGTCGTGGTTTATGGCAACCAATTGATAACGGTGATAACAACTCTAGTGCAGACTCTGTATTTTTCAAGCAAGCAGGCGTTGGCGCTGTAACTGTAACTGTTGAAGATAAGCTTTCTGAATCTGCATCATTGCGTGACTATGGTGCAACAGGTATCGAAGGTAACGACGCTACACAGGCATTTATTAATGCATGTAATGAGCATAGCGTTGTTTATGTCAACGATGGCTATTACTCTTTAACTGCTGATTCTATCCCTGATACTGCAAAGGTTAGAAAGATTGTTGTTCAAAACGCTATTTTATGGCTAGAGGATGGTCAGTTTGATTTTAGTGTGGCAGGTCATCATTTAGATCTTGATTTAACAGCAGGCGGTGATATTCAACTAGGTTTACGTCACACAACATCATCTGCTGATGTCGCTGTTGGTTCGACTGTCATTCCATGCTATGAGACAGCAAAGATAGTTGTCGGCCAAACTATCGCCACATCATTCCAAGCGGTTGGCGCAACTGGCGGATCTAAGTGGACTAACTCAATCCGTGTAGCTGGTGATGAGTTTAACACTGTAATAGCAAAAACTGCTGATAGCATTACAGTGCAATATCCTGTTGGCGCTGCTGGCACTAACACAACTAATTCACTATGGAAAAACATGGTGTTAGGTAACGCTAACTTTAATAGAGCAGGTCTGCGCTTTAACGGTTACGGTAAGGTGACTATTCGTGGCGGCAAGATACGTGAAAGCTTGGCTGGATATTACGTTTCAACTGAAGGTGTTGATACTGATGGTGGTCTGATTGTAGAGTGTCACGATGTAGATTTTAGCGGCCAATTTCTTGACGGATTCCGCATTGCAGGCTACTCATCATTCCTAGCTTACGGCGGGTCAATGATTGGCAGCTATGATTACTCAAAGCAGTTATTCGTAACTCGTCACTTTGCAGGCCATAAAGTTAGACTAGAATCAGTTCGCATTCATCGCGGCAACAATGATTTAGATTTCTACTCGTTCGACGATGCTGGTGGCAAAATTGGTTTAGTTGAGCTTGTTAACTGTGATCTTAATGGCACTTGGACTTTACCAATAGCTAAAGATCAATTAAATACAATTACTGGCCAAACACTTAACTCTGTCTATGCCGCACAGGATTCGCTGCATGTATGGACTTGTGAACTATTAAAGCCTACTGCACCAGAAACCGTATCACTTATTGAAGGCTTTATTGCAACAGACTGTACGTTTACTAAATACCGCAGAGCTGTAGCTGGTACGACATTTATTAACTATGCCAGAAACTTTTTAGTTGATAATCTTATATTAAGAAACTGCATATTTAATGAAACAGCACCTTTTTATATATCGGTTAACAACTTAAACAGCTTTAATATTACAAACAAAGAATTGTCAAACGCCATCATTAAGCGCAACTCTGAAGGTGGATCGTCTTACCCGCTTGGCTATTACAATGGCAACAATGCTACATCATTTTTAGATCACACAGGTTCAACGGTTTATGATAACAATGGCGGCACAATAGCTAACGTATTTATACCGCAAAACATGAACTTCGAGTCTTTAACAATTAAAGGCTCAGGTACGGCATTAATGACTGGAGGTGGCGCTGTTGTTAAAAGACTTATTCTTGACGGTGGCACACTTCAAATGTCAGGCAACTTCGATCCAAAAGTGCCTACTGAAGTAACCAAAAAGAATGGCGGGTCTTTCAATGGCTTCATTCCATATGAGGTTGATATTGGGTCTTACACTCACAAGCGCGTGACGTTCCCTGAAACAGCATTAAGCTCTCAGGTTTTGCGTAGTGGCGTTGATTTAACAAAGACTTCGCACTATCTAACAATAACTGTTAGCGGGTTTAGAATTGCTGGTGGCACATATGGAGTTAGTGGTGTAATATTAGCAAACATCAAGACTGATGGAACGGTTACATCCGTTAACATGCCTGCTGCATTCGGTTATGCAAATAACTTAGCGGTTGATGGCGTAGCTAAATGGGCTGGTAACGCAATGTCACATGGATTTAGTATTAGTGATGGGTTTTTCACGCTGTCTATATCTGGTGGTAATTTAATTATGAGTAACACAAGTACTCTGCCAGAGGATCTAGGTCTTTCGGTAACAATCATAGGTGGTTAGTAATGTTTAAGTATCTAGTTTTTTTAATGTTGTCGATTATGTCTGTCACTGCTCAAGCAACTGAGCAGTGCGAGCTACCCAAGCAAGTGTCATTGTCATTTGATGATGACCTTGCTATTGATGGTTTTTACGACAGTTTATATCTGTTTGAAAAGTATGGTGTAAAAGCTACTTTGTATGTTTCAAAGTGGCCTAACCTTACTAACCTACAGAAGCAGAAGCTCTTAGCTATTCAGGCAGCAGGCCATGAGGTTGGTAATCATGGTTTGTGGCACAGAAATGCTACTGACTTCGCGCCAACAGAGCATAAGGCAACTGATGTTGATCCAGCTATCCCTTATGCTCGTGGGATTGGCTTAGGCATTCATACTTTTGCTTACCCTTATGGCGCTAGAACTCCATTGCATGATGCTGAGTTGTTGAAGTCTTATGTTGCTGTTCGCGGGTTCACTACAAATTATAGCGTTGCATTGCCATCTGGTAAGCCATCAATAACAGCTTATAGTATTGATTCTGGTCACTACAATTTTAACAAAGTAGCCACTGCAATTGATAATCTACAACCGGGCGAAACAGTTTATTTTGCTGGCCATGTCATTGGCCCTTGGGCTAATGAATGGCATATAACCACATCAGACTTGGAGGCTGTATTAAATTACGGTCAAAGTAATAACGTTAAATTTTGCACTGTTAAGGATTGTTAATGGCCAACTTAAAAGCAAGTTCTGGGCAGATAGACCAGTCCAGCGATTTTAATTTTACAGGTGATTTAAAAAAGGACGGTGTAGATGTTGCTGTAATTAGCGCAGTAATATCTATGACTGGAGGCGGTGTTTTGACCGCTAGAAGAATAAACGAATTAAGGGATGGTAGTTTAGGCTATACGCTGCCACTGGCTAACTCTGTTGATGCTGGCGTGACTTTGGACGTAACTCTTAACGTCATTGGCGTAAACCCAAAGATAACAGCTACAGGGTCTGACACTATAACAAACATTGAAATAACGGATACTAGCATTGTATTTGACGCACCAACATCGATTAAACTTGCTAGTAATGGCGTAGATAACTGGAGGTTTTTATGAGTATTAATGTACCAAATAAGGGTGAGACAAAATTCACCATGCTTAACAAAACAAGAGGCACTGTTGGTATAACAAGCATAAAAACATCAAACACCACTTCCTCTATACAAACTGCCGCAACATTTGCATCTACAATTGCTAGCGCATCTGCTGCGAATCCTTTTTGGTCTGCTGCTCAGTTACAGCCAGCGGTCAACACTTTAGAACAAGTCATTGTTGATATAACTGGCGAAGGTGTTTTGACTAATGTGATCACACCATATAACGACACCAGTCCTATTGTCACCTACACTGTAAGGGTTGAGGTAGATGACGGTATTCCTATTGAATATTTAGTTACTACATCAACAACTGGTCAAACTTTAATTTTAGGATATGTATCTAATTTTAACGCATCCACAGCAACAGCAAACAATATAGGATTAGGATCTGTATCTGACCACGGCTTTTCAACAAATGAGTACATAACAGTGCACACTCCGTTACAAGTTGTAAATGAAAGTGATTATGGCCTAAAGTTCAAGACATCTTTACGAGTAACAGTACAAAGCAGTGTGAACATGTCAGCTACCGCAGCAGCTAAAGCTTACGCTCTTTACACTACGTTTATACCAAAGGGTTTATAATGAATATAATTGCATGGGACAAAGACATTAACGCAGCTATAGAGCCAAATAGATTGCCTGTTGACGGTGAGTTTGCTCAATTTAAAAATGAAACTCATACCGAATACAAGCATTTTTATGAGCCAGTTGAATTGGTTGATTCCGCTATACCAATCATCATCACTAACGTTACAGGCGCATTAATGAATAGCAGTGATTTCACTAAAATCACTTGCTATGAAAATTCTAATATTGTTTTTAGTGGTGAGTTGGCAGTACCTGATAGAATGTACGCTATGCCAATACGCCGCGATACTGGTGAGATAACTCTTTTCGGTGTTGATGTTGTTAATGGTGCGTTTACGGTTACGCTAAATTTCAAAACTTCTGGGGTTTACCGCTACAGCAATGATGAAGCAAACAAAGATTTACCTGCTGGCACGTTTTCAATTGAACCGATTAGCATTGATGTGTTAAGAAGTTTAAGCTAAATATTTAATGCAGTTAAATAAAAAAGCCACTTTAATAAGTGGCTTTTTTATTACCTAAAATTCACCCCCTTTAAACTCTTCTGCTGGTTGGTATGCTGCCTGCTCAACATGCGCAGGTTCAGCGGCTGGTGTAAATCCTTTTACTTGCTCATCATTAGCGCCTAGCGAGTTAAGTGCGTTAAGCTGATTATCGGTTAGCGTACCCTTGGCGCTTAATCGCGTAATAACTTGCGCAACTGTCATTTTGCCAGATGAAATGCTATCAGCCATAGCATCAAAGTTTTTATTAAACACTTCATCAGGATAAAAGTTTTCCTGCAAAATGTTGATCGTGTGCTGCTTCTTTTTGCCGCGTGTTTCGGATAGGTTTAGTATTAATCGCTTTTCAATGTGCGACAGGTGGCTAATACGAACGCCTCCAGATTCCTTGCCTGCCCACTTAACAGATGGGTCATTGTAAAGTGTCATTGAACGGCCTAGCCACTGATTACCATCTTCGCCCCACGCTGCTACCAATAATTTACGCATGGTTTTGCATGGCTCAAATGGGCGGTTATTGTCACCTTCGTAATTTATTGCAATTGGTGAGTCAGCACTTTTGCGGTAAACATTAGCTACTCGAACGGTTAATGGGCCAGCCAATAAATCTTCTGCATTAAGGCGGTCAGATTTTGCTAGAATTGTGTCGCTTAGGTTTGTAATGTCATTCATTTTAATTAATCCTCAACACTGATTGAAACTGAGTTATCTTCAAACTCATATCGGTTTGCTAAATATGCTGGTGTTGGTAAGTCAACAAAGCCGTTAAAATATGCAGGCCATACATCAGCATCATTACTTTTTTTATACTGACTTAGCGCATATTGATATTGATCACGGCCTACTTCTAATTGCTCATTGGTCAGCCAATACCATTGTGGGATATACGGCTTATTTTTACCTTGCGCTAATAAAGCTGGTCGGAACTCTTTTTTAAACACCGCTTCTAGTACGTCTTTTTGCAATGCCATTTTCAACCAGTAGCCAGCGTCATGCGCCTGCTTACTAAACTTTTCAGGGTTCATATCTGCCGTGGTTTTGTAATCAGGTACTGCGCGATCACCCGTTATAATATCAGGCCTGATTTTAATGCCATACCAAACATCGTCAATCATAACTTCACAGATAATTGACATTTCAACACGACAATCTTTTAATGCAACCTGCAAATCGCGGTCATTAAATATCACCTCACGCATTTGCATGATGATTTGATAATCATCGTATTTAACAATAGTCTTACCAGCATGTTTGCATTCAGCTTCAAGTATCATCGACTCGAGCTTTAACACTGTTGGATACTCACCAGTTTTAAGCATCTGTTCAATCATTTCTGAAAACGTGGCAGTTGATTTAATTGGTACGCCGCGCACTTTAAACCATGATTTTAATGCAGCGTCACTTGTGATAACGCTTTCATCATTCTTGTTAATGTCACACTGAAATTCACGCTCGAACTTTTCTGGCTCTAACAGTGCAGCATGTGACGCAATACCGAAATGTAACGCCGCTGATTCTGATTTATCTCCATATTTCCAAGCCGCTAAGCAGTCGAAAAATATAGTTACTAGCGATGAACCGCTGATATATTCGTGAGCGTGGTAATCCTCATTTGATAGCTCATCGGCGTTGTATTTTTTGATGTTTCTGATTTGTTGGATCATGATTGATTTTCCTCAAGCATTTTATCGGCAATCTTGTACGTAATTTCTTTTAGCGCACAGGCCATAGTGAGCACTTCTGAGCCTGTTCTATCTGAAATATTTTTAAGCCAAGAATCGTTGGACAGCAAACCCTGCATCGCAGCCTTCGCAAACTCTTCCCGCTTTGTAAATCCTGTATAGCTGCCCGAGTTATCAATGATTTCACACTCTACTGGCATTGCTGGCATATCTGCATTTTTCATAATTGTTTCTCCGCTTGATAATCTTCGCCAAAGTGGGCTGTGTTGTCTGTGTAGCCTAAAGTAATAGCTTTACCATCTTGTTTTTTGATTCTACCAATTATTGCAGAAACTATATCTTGCGTGCTTGTCTTATGGTCTATAGCGCATCTTCTTATATATGCGCAAAACGCTTTTTCATCAGCATTGCTATTAAACTCTTTCTTACGCTTAGATTGATTTGTGTTCATAAAAAAATACCTCTGTTTAGTTGACAGATGTATTATTGATTAATATTGATATGATTGTCAAGCATTATTGAGATAATCTTTTATTGCCTCAAGTGCTGCGCGAAATCCATAAGCAACAACGCATTTGTAGCCTAGTGATTGCTGTCGGAGTAGGAATGTTTTTTGTTCTGCCTTTAATGAACCTGCGTGAGCCTGCTTAAGCTCAACGTAAAGTCCGTGGTAGACTCCGATTGGAACCGCAACATGCCAATCAGGTACACCTTTCTTTCTGCCTCTGCGGTTTAATATGCCACCGTAATGCTTACTTGCTTTAACCTCATTCACAACATGAAACATTGATTGATACTCAGCAGGCCAAAGTAATGCACAATGCGAATTTAAATCTTGCTGCTCCAATGACTCAAGACGCTTAGGTTGCTTGGTTGCTGACTTATATGTCGTAATGCCTGTGCGGTTTTTTGATATGATTACTTTCATTCCGCTACCTTCTTATTACTAACATTAACAATCGACTCACCTTTCGCATTAATGCGGTGAGTTGCCATTTTTGGTGTGATAAATAAATCTTTATTCTGTATTAATAGCGCTGGCGTCATTTGCAGTATTTTTTTCCATAATGCAGGCTTTGCATGTGCTTTCACAAACTTGCTATCCCACACACGTTTACCGCCTGCCATAATAGCCCAATACTTACACTTGGCAATTTCTTGCTGACCATCAATGCCGAACGAATCAAGCCAGTAAGTAACCTGTATTGCATCACTTCGAGCGCCGATTATTTCCATATCCATTTTTAAAACTGGCTTACAATCTGCATCGGTATAAGCCTTGTGTGACAAATTGGCATTTGGATCAATCAAATATTTATTACAGTTTCCACATATTTTGGCTGCAATATCATTTTTATGGCCGCAACCTTTTTCGATTAGGATATTGTTTAGGCGCAGATCTTCACATGCGCGGAACTTCCACCAATGGCCGCATCTGTGGTCTGGTTGATCTCCTATAATGTCAGTACCAATACATCTCCGCGAATAAACGCCGTTCTGTGTGTCGCAAATAGGGCATGTGATAAAGCTACCATCTTGCTTTGAATGGCTTAGGGTCGCATCCTCAAGTAGTGGATCGTTAAATAACTCATGCATTGCGTCCATAGTGCCTGAATAATCCAAACAAAGGTGATCGCCTTTCGTGTAACCTGCTGCTATATGCCCATCCTTTAGCAATCGCATTCCGCGACCCAACAACTGAGTTAGTAATGTTAGGCTGCCAATTCTTCGTAATAACACACTAGTGCACCACAAAGGGACATTTACGCCAGTGGTAAGGCATCCCACTTGAAATATATACTTATAGCGGAATGTTCCACGGTCATTAAGCAGTCCTTTTTTTGCGTCTTTTAGCACCTGCTGGCGATCAGATTTTTTTGTTGCCTCAGTTATGATTGCGCATTCATCACCTGGAACACATGCCGCAGCTTCTTCGCAATGCTTTAATCCTGCACATGTAACTAGTGCTGATAGCCTAGACTGCATGACAGATTGGACTTCATCCATTATTAACTTGGTTGTTTCACGCTTCATTTTGGAATGCATTTTTTCCATATCTGCATTGCCAAAATCAGTCGTTCCAACTTCATTAATATTGTTAAACTCTGACAAGTCATAACCTACATTATCGTGACCATAACCAAATATTGTCGGCACAATATATTCATTATCAACTAGGAATCGCCTGTCAATAACTGGCTGAATTTCCTCTTTCCAGAACGGCCCCTTAATTGACTCTAGGCCGCGATATGGCGATCCTGTCATGCCGATAATTATTAGCTTTGGATTAGCGGCTTTAAAGTGGTTTATTATTTTTGCATATTGATTTTCAGTTTCATCAAGTACCGACTGCCAGCTAACCTCGTGGCACTCATCGATTAATATGATGCTTGGTATAAATCCAATAACCTTGCCTGACCGCTCATCAATATCAGAAGAAAACTCTTTATTAAGCGCATTGGCAACAGTACCTTCCGACCCTACAACAGTGCTGTAGTAAGTTGATTTTTGCCCCAAGCTTGCGGAATAAATAGAGCATGGAGATCCCATATTGAAAACTTCTTCAGCATCTTGATCGACTAGCTCTCCAGTTCTGGCAAGTATTAATAGCTTATGCTTTGTTTTATGGCATTGATGCGCAAGCGCCCCAGCTATAATTGTTTTTCCTGCTGACACGTAAGCATGAATAAAGCTAGGAGCAATTTCTATCTCTCCGTTTAATTGCTTTCTTATGTGAGCAAACTTATTTTGTATTATTTCCCACTGGAATGGGTGAGGCGTTATTTTGCCGTATGTTGGTATGTCGGTCATTGCTCACCCCGCGCTTTAGATAGCAGCGCTTTAGCCTCGATAGTGTCAGAATCATTTAGCATATCAAACTCTAAAAGCGACTTTATAAACTCATAAATTTCTGGGGCTGCTGCAATTAGGTGAGCATTCGCCATAGATTCGAATCTTTCATATTGGCACCACTTAGACTCGTCGTGATGAACTTTTAAATCTATCACATTGCATATTTTAAACCGACCACCGAGCGAGGCGCCTCGAATTCTAACATATTCCTTATCATGCTCAATTGGCATGATATTCCACTCGCCTTTAGTAAACTTTTCCATAATCTAACCCTCCAATTCACTAAGCTTTAATTTAAGATCCGCAATTTTACGCTGCCTGTTATTTTCTGCCAATTCATTAGCCCATTGTGATGACTGGTCATTGTAATGCTTTAGCGTTTCTAATTTTATGAATAGTAAATTCAAGCCTTCTAGGTCATCAGTGCAAGTCATGCCTAAATTACTTCTATGACCAGATTTAAATCCGCCCAAATAGACCTCAACACTCAACCAGTTAACATGGCCTGAATAATTAGCCATTATTGCAAAGTCGTTAGGTTCATTATTTTCTACGCACCACGCTAGTATTTCTGCTGCTGTTTTCATTAGTAGTTACCTCTTGCGTGGAATTTATCAACCCAATATTGAGTTGTCTCTTTTTCGCTTTTAACCAAACTTTCAAGTCGCTGTATTTCTTGGTAAGCCATGTTATTGATGTTTTCAATTAAGCCTCTGATAGCTAACTGTGTTGCTGTATTCGGCGATTCTCCGTAAGACATCCAGCCACTATGACCGTTTTCAGTACAACCATGAATAAGCTGGTCGGATACATGTTTGATAACTGATTCACGACAAGATAGTGACTCGATTAACTCTATCTGCTCATCATCACTCATTAATTCCAGTAATTCGTTTGGTTCGCTAACTTCAATTGACATATAGCTATTGATTTCAAGTTTCATGATAAATCCTTATTGTTGATTGACGATGCAAATACTAATAATTAGTTTGCACGCTGTCAAGTAGTTTAAGTTTAAATAGTAAATTAAGTAATTCAATGCGGCCAAATTTAACATCGTAGTCGTTGAAGTCGCTAATACAATCAATTGCTGGAGGCGATATAAAATCACTATTGATTGCTTTAGCCGCTGCCATGCCTTTGATTAAACCAACGTTACCGCATTTTTTGCCGTTGTTGTGCCAATCATTATCAGCAATTATCATCTTTTTATTGGATGGATAAAGATTATCAATGATTAAACTAACCGAGTGCAGGTTGTTAGAGTTAAATCCTACCACGCAAGGCATCGATGTAGCAGCTCGCATTGTATCCATAGTCGCATAACCTTCGCCAATCAGTATCGTGTCTCCAGCGCGCACTGAACCAATCATATGAAATGCGCCAGTGATTTGCGCGTCTAGCAAAAACATTTTAAATCCGTCGGGTTTAATAATCTGAACGTTCACCAATTCTCGACGCTCGTTGATCACGGGTATAATTAGCGATCCAATAATATCAAGCGTTCGGCCTTCGCTAATTGGAATGATGAATTTATTTGGCATAAACCAGGCTGTTTTACCGGGTATTTGTTTTGTCGTTAAATAGTCATGGCCACTATGCGGTATTGAATGTTGCATAATAAGGCTTGCACCATTAGCCGCAATTGATTGAGCCGCTAATTTTTGGTCAGCTTCATATTGTGCGCGTAGTTTATTTTTAGCTACTGTTTCGGCTTTACGTGCATCGATAGCTGATTGGTCGATGTTTGTTTCTTCTGAAATGCCAAGGTAGCCAGCGACAAATTCAATGGCAGGTTTGAAGCCTCCCATGTATAAGTCGATTAAGCCAAGGCCGTCACCGCTTCCGTGGTGATTGCATATAAACGAGCCATCGCCACGCAAATTGTCAAACCTAAATCTTTTTACGCCATCACCACAAATCGGACATTGTTGGTGGCGATTTGCTTGTCCGTGAATATCCATACCGCAAGCATTGATAATATCTAGCCAACGTCCGTTAGCTACTTGTTTTACTTCTTCAACGTTATACATAATAAATCTCGGTTGTTGTTGACGGGGTAACAATATTACATTATTATCATTTCGTCAAACAAAATTACATAATTGTTAGGAGTGGTTAAGATGAATAAATATGATGAAATGAGTGATTTTGAAATTAATTATTTGGTTGCGAAAATTGCTACGGATGGAGAGGTTATTGGCAAGGCTGACATGTGGCCTACAAATAATGGAAATGCTGTTCAAATTATTTATAAAGTCGGTATAAGTGGAGAATATAAAGACTACTGCAACAACCCTGCTGATATGTGGCCTATTATTGTTAGCAATAACATTTCAATTGCTCATTATCCTAGCGGTGACGCGATGACATTTATTCAAGGTGGCGGATTTATGAAGTTTAAGCATGAAAGCAAAAATGCGCTTATGTCTGCTGCTATTACATTTTTAATGATGAAGGATATGACAGAATGAACCAAATAAATGAATCAGGCGTTAAAAACCTAGTGCAATTTAATATGCCTATCTCGATATTCGCCAACACATCAGAAGATGGATCGATGACGCTATCTATTGGATGCCCCAAGTTGAATGTCGAGCCAAAACTATTAATCACAGCTCGTGGTGATGTTCGCAAATTCAAAACCTTTGACGCTGTGTTTTCAACTTGTCAGCGTATTGGGGTGGATCACTTTCCGCTAACAGTCGTAAAATACTAGGTGTTAATCATGGATAAAAATCAAATTCTCACGGATTGGGCGTCTAACCATAAAGCTAACGGAATATCAGCAGCACAAATGATAGCTGAATATTATCCGCAGCAAATTGGCATGCTGATTGATCCAGATATGTGGCCGCAAATAGTTGATCAAGCTGCATCAGCTTTTCATGTTGATATTGTTACGCCGAAGCAAGATACTTGGAAGTTGAACATATTGGAGCAATATTCTGATAGCGTTAGGCGCTCAGTAAAGTTCCCGCCAAACACTTGCTTCCTACATGGATTAGGCTGTTTATCTGCTGCCATGAGCCGCCAATTTACTTATATTCCGTATCAAGGCAGTGACGAACAGCGGCCAGTAAACTTATTTTGTGTTTCTGGTCAGCCGCCATCGACTGGTAAGTCAGGCGTAAATAATGCTTTTATGCTGCCTATCCGCATTGCATACGAGTCAATAAACAAAGTTAATGCAACAGAGCGTAAAAAAGCAGAGGGTAACATTCAGGAATTGCGCAAAGAATTAAAAAACGCTACTGGTGCACAAGCTGAATACATTGAAGGCGATTTAATCAAGGCTGCACAAAAAGTCGAATCATTACCTGACTACGTAACCGATGTGAACGATGCCACGCCAGAAGGTTTAGAAAAGCTTATTTCAAAGCAAGGTGGCTGGGGCAATATCATATCAGCAGAAGCAGAGGCAATTAACGTAATGTTAGGCTCTGTTTACGGTGACAGCAGCAAGAAAGCTAACAACGGTTTATTCTTGGCAATGTGGGCTGGAGAGTGGGTTTCTGTCCAGCGTTCAGGTCGTGATGGTTTTCGCGGCAATGTAAAAGGTACATGTGCAGTATTAGCACAACCAGATACAGTCGATGCAATTTTAGAAGCTGGCAAACAGGGTCGAGGCATTAGTGAGCGATTTCTATTAATCAAAGAGCCGCATATGCTTGGCGAGCGTAATCACCATGAATATGTGCCCGTTGATAAATCGCTAAAAGCTGATTACATCGATTTGATTAATAATCTAGTTAATGACCAAGGCGTCACATTTTCATTTGATGAGCAAGCGCATAGCGCTATCAATGATTACCGTAATCACATAGAAGCTAAGATGGCAGATAACGGTTTATATAATGATTCTATGATCCGCGGCACGATGGGGAAAGCTGGCGAGCAAGTCCAGAAAATCGCCAGTATCATGTGGGGCGCTCAAGAATGGTCTAAAAATGGTCGACGTCGCAAAGTCATTGGCTATAAAACAACATGCCGAGCAATTGAGATATTTGACGAACTAAGCAGAACCTATTTAAAAGCGGCCGAGGATTCAGGATGTGCAGGTTTATCGCCTAAGCTAGCCATCGTTACAAAGCAGCTTAAAAACCGTTTTCAGAAGGATATTAAAGATCGCAAAATACCAAAGATTACTGTCCAACAATTGCAGCAAAACCTCAAGAGTAAAAAGGAATTTGCCTCAACTGGCGGGCTAACTGGTTATTTGCGCGAAGTGATATTACCAGCGTTAGTTGATGCTAATGTTGTTATGTTGTGTCGTGGAGAATGGTTGATCAACCCTAATGTGTTAGATGGAGAGTAATATGCGCGGGTTATGGTGTTACAGGTGTGCAAAGCATCTTGATGCTGATAAGTTTGAATTGAATAGTAATTATTGGTGCAGGTGGTGTTTAGCATGCCAGAAAAGGCCAATTGGAGAGTGATAGCCAGCCAGCCTAACCGCTGGCTTTTTTACACCCACAAATCGACACGTTAACAATTCATGTACACAAAGAACAATAATCTATACATATAACCAAATCACATATCCTTATATCAAAAAGTTATTAATCTAATTTATCAATCAATAATCTGCATCTTAATCTAATTTTACGCAATAATCTCATATTTCAGGGAAAAGCTAAGGCAAATTGGACAACACTGGATTTATTTTGCCCGAAGTTAAGCTGATGATTTTAAAAAGGAATAGTGCTATTTTGGACGTTTGGACGACTTTTTAATAAAAGTAACTATTAATACCTAAATAAAAATCCAGCCAAAAAAGATTTGTAAAAATACCCCTATCTTTATTAAGTAGAAATAGTACTATACAATTACTAATACTATATATAGCTATATGGTAGCTAAAACTATTTATAAATAAGGGCTAGGTCTAATGACTTGGCTCTTTTTTTTGATAAATTTTTAATAAAACATGAATAATAGAGAAAAACATCCAATTATACCCTTTATAGAGCGTAAACTATTGATTTGTATAAAGTAACAATCCAATCCAGTTTTCCCTGTGTTTCCCTGAAAACCTTGTTTACTGTTAATAATCATATAGTTAACTTCGGGAAAATAAAATCCAATAGCGTCCAGATTTTCCCTAAAGCAAACTATTTTATGATTATATACAAATAACGCTTGTATTAAACAAATGGTAATTGTATAGTTACTACATCGAAACGAAACACACCAACTAAAAGGTAAATAACATGAAATCTAAAACATACGAGCAAGACGGAAACAAAAGCGTTGGCGTATACGAAAACCAAGACGGAACTTTTACAGCAATGAGCTATTCAGTGAGCAAGGACTTTAAATCGTTCAAATCTGCTGACAAGTGGTTGCAGAAATATCTATAAATAATGTCCGCCGTGACTGGCGGCAAAACAAGGATCTAAAATGAACATAAAAAACCTAAGCGAGTTTGCAAAGTTACACGGCGTTAGTCAGCAGACCATGCATGCACGTATTAAATCTGGCTGGATATTTGGAATGCTAGATGGTAAGCAGGTTATGTACAACCCTAAGTCAGTGATGCAGGTAAAGGAGGAAAATCAAAATGACTAACAAACAACTGAAATCAGATTTACGCCTATACAAAGCGCTTACATGGTTTTTCGCTGGCTTGTCACTTGTATGTGCATTTGAGATATTAGACTTACATGACAAGCTAAGTGCTTTTGTTGGTGGTGCGTTATGACCCACATACTCGCATTGCTGCTAACCGTATCAACACTGGCATTTGCTGGTCGATACATTTATTTATGCATTCAGGATGAAAAAGCTAATGAAAAACAAAACAACGGTAAAGTGTAGGGCGTTTGATAGACTTAAAGTAACTGGCAGCGTCACAGAGCCGCTTTTAAATCTAAATACGGTCAATGTACCAGTTTCAACTTTAGACGACGTAGTGACGCATTTTAGGGGCAATATGACAGCAGCCGCTAGATTTTTGGGGATTGATCGAGGTGTGGTTAATAATGCTGTAAAATCTAGACGATTAAACGTAATAATGGCTTTCGATGCTGGTGACGGCAAAGTTATTTATAAAATATTGAAGTAGGGCCAATAAAATGGAAATATTCAAACTAAAACCAGCCGATTTAGATATTGGCGATGTTCAGGCTGTAACCGCATTGACTTTCGGCCATATCGACAAGATGGGATTAGAGTTCACTGAAAGCCTGATATTTAATGATTTATCCATGCTGGCTGAGTATTGTGCCAATGTTGTTACTGATGCTATTGCGAGGTGTGTGTGATGGATTACGAAATGATTGTGGCTTATATTGTGGTATTTATTGTTTTTTCATTTGGCGCTATACCAATGCTCGGCAGTGGTTTTAGTGGTAGATTTTCAACATACAAAGAGGACTTCTTACTTGGTTGGCTGGTTGTAATTGTGATCGCAGTAATATTTGTTGTTGGATTAGTTTCAGTATGGGCCTTTACTAAGATTTTTTCATAAACAAAAAAAACGCCCTCATCGCGAGGGCTAAAAGGTGTCAACCAAGGAAACTATACAAATCATTAAGAATGGGTTAATCTCGGTAAAACAATAGCAGAGTACGAGACTATGCGCAAGAAGGAAAAAACAAAAGAGAAGCTTGTTGATAAAATGATAAGTCCAAGATATGGCTTTGGTCAGATGCACTATTCATCACTTAGCGTTGATGCCGTTAAAAAGGCGTTTGAATCGTCCTCTGCTGAATTTAAATTAAAACACCGACTCAACATACCTAGACGTGCTTATGATATAGTAGAGCATGGCAAAGGGTGTAAAATTGATGTCGTTGGTACTTATTGGGTAATAGAGGAGATTTAGATTATGGCAAAGATGGGAGCGCCTAGTATGTTGGACGACAAGCCAGCTTTGCTTGATAAAATTAACGATTATATCGAGAACCATACTGATTATGACGACCTTGTACCAAGCGCCGAGGGGCTGTCATATCACCTCAATGTTTCACGCAAAACCATCTATAACTGGTCTGATTCTGATGAGGATATTTTACACACGTTAGATAGGCTAAAGACAAAGCAGGCTAAAATGCTGGTATCTGGAGGGCTTTCTAACTCAATGAATCCGACAATTACAAAGCTTATGCTATCTAATCACGGCTATAGTGAAAAGATAGACAACACATCATCAGACGGCTCAATGTCACCAAAAGCGTCTAACGTTGTTGTCACATCATCAGACGTCGAATCAATAATAAGTAAAATATGAGCACAACACTTGATTGGGAAGAGTTAACCGAGCAAGAGAAGCAGGCGATCAAGCTTATTAGTGAGAAATCATTTCTAGGCTTTCAACGTTGCTTCTTTCAGTTGATCCAAGGTGAGAAGTGGTCAGTCAATTGGCATCACCGATACATGGCAAAGCCTATTGAAGAAATTGTACTTGGTAAGCGCGGCTCTACTATCTTTAACATTCCGCCCGGTGCAGGTAAAACTGAAACGCTATCAATTCATGCGCCTGTTTGGTCGATGCTTGTGTGCGACCGAGTGCGCAACCTTAATATTTCATTCTCTGATACATTGGCCAAGCGTAACAGTAGGCGAACCCGCGACATTATCACTAGCGATGAGTTTCAATACCTATGGCCTTATCCTGTTGGGGTGAATCAGGCTGATGAGTGGTCATTATTGCGAAGTGATGGCAAAGTTAAAGCTGAGGTGGTTAGTCGTTCGGCTGGCGGCCAAATTACAGGTGGCCGAGGCGGATACCCTAGTAAATCTTTTTCTGGCTGGATATGCCTTGATGACGTTGATAAGCCTTCCGATATGTTCAGCGAAGTTAAGCGCACTAGAATACATCAACTATTAGTCAACACGATACGCTCACGCCGCGGTAATAAATCAAAAGACAACTCGACGCCAATTGTAGCCATACAGCAAAGACTGCATCAATACGACTCTACTTGGTTTATGAGTGAAGGGCATATGGGTTTAAAGTTTGACCTAATTAAGATACCTGCACTTATTACCGAGGAATATATTCAATCACTACCAGAATGGATACGCGAAGAGTGCTGGAATTGCGTCAAAGATACTGAATACAGAGAAAGAGCTGGCGTTAAATACTGGTCTTATTGGCCTGATAACGAGTACATTGGCGATTTAATGGATTTGTGGGATCGTGATGAATACACGTTCATGTCTCAGTACATGCAGCATCCGGTAGCGTTAGGAGGCAATATATTTGATTCATCTTGGTGGCAATTTTACGATGAAACACAATTCCAGGTTGGCGAAAATAGCCCTCCAATGTTCGAATACCGCTTTATTACTGCTGATACTGCGACCAAAACAAAGACCTATAACGACTTTAGTGTGATGATGGAATGGGGTGTATACAATGGCAAGGTTTACGCTATTAACCTCAAACGCGGCAAGTGGGAGGCCCCAGAGTTACGAACTGTGTTCAGTAAGTTCATTGATGAAGCTTATGAGCGCAACGACCATCAATGGGGTAATTTACGTGCTGCATATGTCGAGGATAAATCAAGTGGAACAGGCTTAATACAAGAGGTGGGTAGGTCATCACCTTGTCAGATTGTTGCGTTACAACGTAACATCGATAAATTAACACGAGCTATGGACACCGCGCCACAGATTAAAATGGGTAATGTATTCTTGCCAATGAATGCGCCATGGGTGACTGAGTTTGTTAGTGAGCATTCAACGTTTGCGGCCGATGATAGCCATAAGCACGATGACATAGTCGATAATACAATGGACGCAGTTGATATTGTATTGCTAAAACCTAAGAATGCAGTGTCTGAGTTTATTGCAATGCGCCGCTCAAGAAACCGCTAAATAACTAAATAGTAGTTGACAGCATGATTTGTATATATTACGATTCTTGTTGTCAACTAATTAGGAGATTTAAAATGACAACAGTAAAAGAGTTTAAAGATTTGGGTGTTGAGTTTGTTTATGGCGATAAAGGTAATCATTATCGCGTTGGTGAAGCAAGCTCTTTTAATTCGCATATACTTTGGGATGATAGCATTCCAGATTCATTCGCATGGCGACCAATTGACATGCTACCGGTTGCCCTAAAGTATTGCATTGAAATTAATGCTGACAAGTCAATGTGGCGCCCACTACTTGACCAATCAGATGCGGTTAAACCCTATGACTTTGCTGAGCATGTTAGCGGCATGTTTAAGGATATTAAAAACACCGAGTTCAAGATTCACGAAGATAGCGAGATTACCAAGCCAAAGCCAGTATTCACGCAGGCAATGGCTGACAAAAAAGACCCGCCACCAATAGGCAGTAGTGTGATGGTTAATGTTCACGGAAGGGGTGATTTTAAAGCTGTTGTTATTGGCTCTTATCAGCGATGGGTTTGGCTTGATGTTGCTGGAATTGGTTTAGATACGTTTGACCTAGCATTGGCTCATCCAATAGACACTCGTACACCAAAGCAAAAGGCGGTTGATGAGATGTATTACTCATGGATGGACTTTAAAAACAATAAAGGCGATCAGGTTGATTCGCTTCAATATGAATTGTGTGAATATCTTTATGAAAATGATTTTATTAAATGCTAGGCCTACCTCCTAGCCATTGCGAGTATCAGCAGCAAATAGCTATTGAGATAATGCAATAGGTTAACGATGCTGATTTGATTAAAATCAAGTCAGCAAACAAAGATAACAAAATACTACGCAAGGCGATTGATAATTACGTTCAAGATAAGCCGCTAAGTGTGAGTGAGTTTTTAATAATGATTTATAAAGGATGTAGAGATGAGTGAATTAAAAAACCCTGTAACAATAAAAAAATCCATAGGATCTGTTGTTGGCGCTAAAAAGTTTTATACAGCAAAATCTGTAGTATTAAACACTTTCTATGGTGAGGTTATTATTGCTTCATCGGATGAGGACGCGATCAGAAATGTATCAGACATCATTATGCCACCAAGCTTTAAGATAAATATTAATGCAGCCCAAACAATAGCTATATTCGATGCAAAGTATGTTACAAGCGCTGATGCACACGACAAACTAACCGAGCAAGTAAAGATGCTGCGAGATGCTTTGGTTGCGATGGTAAAAATGGTTGATGATGACTTGCTTTCGGATTGCGACGATAATCATGCGTCTATGGTTTTTGGTATGGCAGAGAAAGCGCTAGAGGAAACAGAGTGACCTACTACGAAAAAAGAATGGCCGAGTGTATGCAAAAATATAGTGATGCAGTCGATGCTGAGAATGTAATTAAACAAGCCGAGCACATGCGCGACTACTTAAACTATGAGCGCATGAGTAAGATGATTAAGGGGTGATGGAATGAATATCGACCGATACAAATACAATCAATCGCTACTTAAAATCTCTAGGCTTCAAATAAAGGATCTGCATGATAAGATTGCTATTCTTGAAGATGACGCTTATCAGCACAGGATTGATAAAAGAATCTTATATGTGATAATTGCGATATTAACGGTAGGATACATAATGTTATTGATAAGCGGGTGATGGGATGAACGAAAAATACTTTTTAAACATTTGGATAAATCATTTTAACCATGCTGAAAAAAGCAGAAAACTAAACAACGTGAATAAGGGCAATGATTTTGATGATTCAGATTTAACCAAGGGGATAGACAAAAATCTAAAGCCTAGAGGCAGGTGCTGGCGAAAACTTATTACGCTAGAGTACGGAGAGTAACCCACACTTTCACCTTTCCCCTATAACATGTTAAACTCTAATCAATATCACTGAGGGTTTAACATGTCATCTAAAAAACAACGGGCAGCTAAAAAAGCCCTCACAAATAATGCACTTGCTCAATCAAGCCGCGACTTGCAGAATATGTTTGCAGGGCGCGGTAATTTCATTGGCGAACAGCTAGAAACCAAGCGCAATTTAATCTGCCAATACGGCTACCCTGAATCACCAACATTCAGCAATTTCTATTCATTGTACCGTCGTATCGGACTAGCTAAAGCTGGTTGCGATATGCCTGTTGATTCTGTTTGGTCAGACTGGCCTACTATCCGCGACGTTACGGATTTTGATTCTGATGGCGAACCTGAATATAACGATGAAGTTAAAACACCATTCGAGATTGAACTCAACAAGCTAATCAAAGACCAAAAGATTGCATTTAAAGACCGTGTGCGCTCATTAGACCGTAAACAACGAATTGGTCAATATGCTGGTTCGTTGATTGTTGCGCGTGATGCTAATGCAGCTAAAATGAGTGAACCGCTTGAAAATCTATTGCCAGGTAACTTGGTAAAACTTGTGCCGCTTTATGAGTCACAGCTAAAAGAATCTGAGTGGGAGACTGATTTAACATCACCTAATTATGGTGAGCCAACCATGTATATGGTTGCTGAGTTTAACACTGGCTCAAAATCATTAGGTCAGAATCGCTCATTCAACTGCCATCCAAGTCGATTAATCATGGCCGCTGAAGGTGCAGAAGATGGCACTATATACGGCACACCCGCTATGATGGGCTGCTTTTATGCCTTGATGGACTGGGAAAAAATCCGCATGGCATCTGCTGAAGGTACGAAAAAGAATGCAGACCAGCGCAGCGTTATGGCACTTAAGGAAGGTTCAAACCTTCCTACTGGCGCAACTGCTGAACTAATGGATGCTAATATCAACGACTTTGATAGCGGTGACTTATCGACATTAGTTATCAGCGACGCATCAATGACCGCATTAAACTCAACAATGGGCGATCCTACTGGTGCGGCAGGGCTTTGCGAAAAGGAAATTGCTGCAAACTATCGCATCCCAATGACGGTTCTAGTCGGTTTTCAAACTGGCAAACTTGCAAGTGATAAAGACACGCTTCAGTGGAATAGTTTCACGATGGAACGCCGCGAAGGTTTTGCTAATCACTTGTTAATGTCACACATCAACCGCTTTATCGAGATTGGCGTTTTGCCTATGCCAGACGGTGAAGTTGTTATTGATTGGGATGATGCGCGTGAAGCTAGCCAAGCAGATAAGCTTGATATGGGCTTAACCGCTGCAACTATCATTGAAAAGCTTAACCGTTCTGGCGTTAACCCAGCTATTACCGACGCAATTGCAAATGACTTGCTTGATATGCTTGATATTGACGAGTTCGTTGATTCAGCTAGTGATGTTGGTGAAACGGATGATGGTGATTTGATTGAAGATTAAAGCAATAGGCCGCCCAATCATTCACAGCGCAGATGACCCAACGGGATTGGGAAGTCTGCGTGGTAAGTGTCTGCGGGAAATGAGAAAGCGAGTTAAGTTAATCGCCGACCAAGTTAAACCACTAATCAAAACGATACTTGAGCAGTCGCTAGTCGATAAAGTGCAGGTTAACGTTGTCGAGCTATTGCCATTAGCGCATATCGTCAATAAGACCCAATACGTGTACGAGATTAGCCCACAACGCATGAGTGAGGTTGACAGGTTTATTAAAAATCTGATTTATCGCAACATGCTAGGACTTGAGGATAATCTTTGGTCGGCTCAATGGTGGTTTAACACGTATTCACGCCAAGCGGTTGAAACTGGATATAAGGAATCATTGCAAACGGCACAGAATTTATCGCCAGCCTCAGTTGTCGGTGCTGAAATATCAAATGAAGTGCGCTCGATTGAATATGAGCAGATATTGCAGCAGCCATATTATAAGCGCAGATTAGATGCTGTTTACGGTCGCACGTTTAATAGTATGGTCGGGTTTAGTGATGAGTCGGCCAAACAAGTGTCGGGCATATTAGCTAGGGCAATTACATCAGGTGTCGGTTACCGTTCAGTCGCCAAGGATGTGACAAAGGCATTTGATGATATGGCAGGGTGGCGAGCATTGCGCATTGTTAGGACTGAATTAAACAAGTCTGCAACTGATGCGCATATGGCAAACACTAAAGACTTGAACCGTGATATTTACAGCGCTGGCTCATTTGAAGTTGCTGTTATGCATTTGTCTGCACTAGCTGAAAACTCACGCATATGGCATATGTCACGAAGCGGTCAAATATTTACGCCACAGGAACAGGAAGATTGGTGGAATGAGGGATCGAACCGCATAAATTGCCTCTGTAGTGTTGTCGATATACTGCGAGATAAAAAGACTGGTGAAGTGTTGCAAACAGCGTTACATAAGAAGGCAATAGAGCAAAGGGAAAGGCGGATAGGTAGTTAAAATAAAGCCCTCTTAATTGAGGGCTTTTTGTTTATCTTGATGTAGACGAGCTTAGCGCGCCGATCCCAAGCATAAAACCGAAATCGTACCAGCCGCCATTATTGTAAATAGCATAAATTGACACGCTGCCATCAAATAAAGAAACTATCCAAGCAAATGGCGCTATCATTCCATGCCACAAGCCGAACCAAAAACCAACCTGATTAATTGCCTCTGCTTGATCAAATGTAACAGTATCAGCACAACCAGACATTAGCATAATAACCATAGCAAAAATAAATAATTTCATATCAAACCCCCTTAAACAAAATTTAACCAAACACAATATAGAAAACCCACAAAAACACATTAGCGACTAGCGCATGACTTAGTAATCTTTCAAGCCACATCGGGAAAGCCTTATTAAATCCATTTACAACTAAGTCGTAACCCATGATTGCAGCGAGTAATAATGTCATCGCTAAGTTTACGTAAAATAGTGTTTCCATGTTAAATCCTTATCGCCTCCGAAGAGGCGTTTGGTTAATATAAGTTATTGAATTAAAATGGGATATCCGAGTCGTCCCAATCATCTCCAGCAGGTAATCCTGTTTGAGCGTTCTGCTGACCTTGCTGCTGATACCCGCTATTGCTTGGTTGTGCTTGCGGTCGCTGCTGAGGTCTTGCACTTTGTTGCGCGTTGTTTTGACCATTTGATGCACTTTGTTGCGGGTTAGGTTGGCCTGCATTATCTGATTTGCTATCAAGCATCTGCATATTATCAACAATAATTTTGGTTGCGTACTTTTCAACACCATCATTACCAGTGTATTTTTCGGTACGCATTTTGCCGTCAATGTAAATCTTTGAACCTTTCTTGACGTACTCACCAATAATTTCAGCAAGCTTACCAAATGCAGAGCAGTTAACCCACTCGGTTCGCTCCTGTTTTTCGCCAGTGTTTTTGTCTTTCCATGATTCGCCTAATGCAATGCTAAACCCAACAACAGCATTACCGTTTGGCATATAGCGAACTTCAGGGTCTTTACCTAAACGCCCGATACACATAAATTTATTTAAATCGTTAGCCATTTTCATCTTCCTTTTATTAATCGTGTGGCATAGTGCCAATTATTTTACGTAAAGTAAACCGTCTTGAACTAATTTATCATACAGCCCGATAGCGCACTTTATAACCTTACCATCTGGCGCATCAATTAGCGTTTTGTATAAATCAAACAGAACACTGTCTTTGGTTGTGTCGCGTAATCGTCTGGCGCACTTTCGAATTGCAGCAGCTTGATTTAGCCCCTCAACTCGCGCAATTTGCCATGCTAGCATGAGTGTTGTTAATTCTGATTGCGCTTGTAGCATTATGATAAATCCCATTTTGGCTTAGGCATCCAGTGAGTTACTTTATATGAACAATTAAAGTTACCCCAAAATGAGCTGCCACCGTTATCGCCTGCACTGTACTCCCCAAATTCAACCTCGCCATCATGTAGGCGCATAATAACATCCACACAAGCATAGCTACCTTTTAATGTTTCATTTGTTATTGGTAAACTATCTTCAACACTAATCCAATTCATGATAAATCTCCTAAATCTAAATTAAGCTCACGTGCCAATTTAATATCTTCAATCTTTCTGCGCGCTTCTTTTCGCTCAAGACTTTCTTCACTGACAGCCTTAGCTCGTCTTGGCCCGCGATTTATAAATTCGTTATAGCTTCTTATAGCCTGCGTGTGATATCCAGTTTTAGACATTATTTAACGCCTCCTGCTCTAGCTTTACCGCAACCAAGTCCGTCACTTCATCCTCAAACTGGTCGATGTTGTCACACAAGTCTGACATATCGAGCGTTACACCGCTATGATTCAGCTCTGTCTTGTTAATATCAAAATCAAACTCATCGCCGCTATACTGATCAATCTCAATCAGCCACTTATGCCCGTACATTTCTATTTCTACATTCTTAATCATTTTTTTTAACTCCTTTCCTGTTGACAGCTGAATCATATGTTATTAGTATTATCGGTGTCAACAATAAATAGGAAATAAATTAAGATGAATATGACACCAGAACAACAAGAGAAATTCGATGAACAATTTGATTTAGTATTTGGAGGTAAAGGCAATGGGTAAATTTAAAGTTGGCGATAAGGTTAAGTGCGTTGAGCATGTTGATTTTTTTACTCATAACTGCGGCAAGGGCTGCGGGATTGTTTCGTGCGTTTCCGCTACGGGTGGGTTTATTGAGGTAGATGGCTGCGATATTCATTGGAATGCAGGCATGTTCGAACTTGATAGCGATGAGTGGTCTGTATACAACAACGATAAACCACTAAGCGAGCTAACTGATGAGCAGCGAGGGTTGCTAGTACATTACTTATTCAGTAACGGTGACGTTCAAACTTTCAACGGTGAAGTGTGGCTTGATATGTTATCTGGATTTAATTTGATAAACCGTGAATTTACATACCGAGCTAAACAAAAGTCAGAGCTTGAATTGTTTATTGAAGCCGTAAATGAAGCGCAATCAAACGCAGGGTTAATGCCTTTGCCTTATGCTGAGATGTTATTTAACGCTGGGTTTAAAGCGCCTAAGGTTGGTGAGTGATGGCTAATGACATGTGGCAAACTCCGCCAGAAGTGATTAATTATATTCAGTCGCGTTTTGGTAAAATTGAGCTTGATTTGTGTGCTAGTGATAAAGGCCATGTATGCGATAAATACATTACAGAAGAAGATGATTTTTTATCTGACAAGCTGCTTCCATTAAAGTTTAATACATTCTTAGGTCGTCTTTGCTGGATGAACCCGCCATATAGCAATCCTTTACCATTTGTTAAGCAAGCCATCAAGTGGAGTAAAGCAGGCTATGCAGTGGCAGGTGTACTAAACAACGATCCATCAACTAAATGGTATGCTGAACTAGCTAATCATGCGGCGATCATCATGCCAATAACGGGTGGTAGAATTGCGTTTTTAGATGAAGATAAGCAACCTATTAATGGTAATAACAAGCCTCAATTAATGTTTTATCTTGCGCCATTTGGTGGCCATACCAAAGTGATTGAGCACGTGAGCATCGATGATATTTATGTTAATGGTAAGCCAAATAAACGACGCAGTTAAATAATAATTGTTTTAATGATAAACTAGCACTCTACGGGGTGCTTTTTTATTGGTGAAATATGACAAGTAACATGCAGGTTATTGATAGCGCAATCAAACGAACGCTGATTAGGATGAACCGCTATTCTGATGCGGCTCACACGGTGTTACTGATGATTGCGGCTCACGAGTCTATGGGTGGAAAATATCGTAAACAAATTAAAGGGCCAGCGTTGAGTGTATTTCAAATTGAACCAGTTACGCATGATTCAATATGGGATAATTGCGACTCAATTAATAAGCTTGCCAAGAAATGCGGCTTTACGCGCAACGTTAATCAGTTAGAATTTAATGATGACTATGCGGTTTTCGTGGCCAGATGCTATTTGCTAATGGACGTTAACCAACTACCAAATGGCATTGATGCAGCGGCTGATTACTGTAAATCATATTGGAACAGAACTGGAAAGGCTACAGCAGAAAAGTACAAACAAGACTATATTCAATACGTAATAGGGGTTGATCAATGATACTAAAATTATTAATGCTTACACAAAAAGACGCTTACCAGCAATTAATCCTTATTGGTCGTGTGCTATGAGCTTCTTTGATAATTGTAACGGAAAGCGCTCAATGATGCGGCTAGGGTTTATGATTTCAATGGTGGTAGGTAGTGTTGTTTCATTGACTGGCTGCATTGCCATGTTTATGTCATTACCTGATGCTGGAATGGCGATTACGATTGGCACCGGGTTAATTGGCTCAAGTGCATTTGCCAAAGCCGTTCAATCTAAATACGAGTCAAGCAAATGATAAACCTAGCCACGATTAAAATAGTCGGTATCATTGCGGGCCTAGTTATTTATGGTTGGCTTGCATATGATTACGGCTCAACAAAGGTGCAATCAGATTGGAATGATGCAATCGCAAAATTAAACGACTCAACCAGTGAGGCGTTAATTGCGGTTAATGTTAAAAATGCAGACTTGCAAGCTGACCTAATTGCTAGCCAAAACAAACAGGCTGAAGTCATCGAGATAATTAAAACTCAAACGGTTGAAGTTGAAAAAGAGGTATTAAAATATGTTACGAAATACCGCGATACTGATTGCAATGCTATTGATGACGAGTGGTTGCGCATCTACAATCAATCAGTTGGACGCACAAAGGCAATTACCACCAAAGCCAAGTAATCACCAGTGCAATGAGTTAAAGCCGATAGAAAGTGCGAATAAGGCGCTTATACTTGCTGAGTTGGTTAGCGTGCATACTCAATATGTCGAGTGCCAACAAACAGTAGAAGCTTGGTTAATTTGGTATGACACTGTTTTTGAGTCGTTTAGTGTTGACAGCAAAAAGTGATTGTTATATTGTTTGTTGTGAAATCTGTAGTAATAGTTTGGTCATCCTAGATATCTTGTAAATATCTTGCCGTGAACAAATAATAAGTGAGACAACACTACGAAAACCGACTCACTCACGTTACGAGTGGATATTTCATTCGATAATAAGGATGGTGATAATATCTGCCAGCTACGAGGCTATGACTAGCAAGCTGATTTAACGCTGCGAAGCGTGAATGATGCAAACCAAATTCAATTACCTCCATCCCCGCGCAACATGGGCAGAGGCGAAAAGGTCATCTATAATAGCAAAAATCTCCTGCTTAGACCCTGACGAAATGTTGCAGACAAAGGTGTTGATTTAGACCTTCATAACGATTAACCATCGTGTCGATTCGGTAACAAGTGCCCTCATGTGAGGGTTTTTTATTGCCTGAATTTTAGATATTAAAAAGCCCAAGTTAATGGGCTTGAAGTTGTAAGTTAGGCTTACAGGTTGCTAGATGAACGCTTTTAAGTTTGGCTTAATATATGTAGCAGGCTTATCTATTTTGCCGTTTTTATCAAACACTGGTTTACCATCAGTAAACTTACTGTAATTAGAATCATTAACCTCACCTAGCGCACCAATAAGATCGAACCCTAGCGAGTGAGCGACACCTGCCGCGGTTACTATTTGATCGCATAAGGCATCTAGTAATTTTATCTTATCAGCATTATTTAGGTTATAAAGCACATCTAGGTAGTGCGAGTTTTTAGACTTGTATTCAACTCCTACGCGCTCAGCCTCTATTAGCAAATCGTTATCACCTGTGGCTTGCGCCATCTCTGCAACTTCTTCGTAGTGACAACCAATTTGCACACAGGCGCTTTCAATTGTCGGATTCGGCACAGCTTGCTTATGCCATTCTACAGCGCGTTTTAATTCGTCCATTTCTTATTCCTCAGTGTAACATCAGTTACTTTATTGATTTATATGTTGTAATTTGCCGCTAAAGTGTATTTAAATACACACACGACTGTGCATCAGCCTTAACGCCATTGAGTAAACCGTTTCGAAACTTGGTAGCGCTTGGTGATTCAGTGGGCCACCTTTTTTGCGTGATAAACCATTTCTTTTTAGATGGCGAGAAATTGCAGACTCATCAATAGGCTTACCAATCTGCTGAAAATACAAAGCAATGTTTTTCATACTCACGCCATCTTCTGTATACATTGATTCAATCATTAGTCTTTGCCTTTCTGTTAGTTGTTTGCTCATTTTATTCTCCAAATAGCGATGTAGTTCTGCATAGGTTTTTATATTTAGCGAATAACTCTTTGTACTTATTTGCCTTACCAATTTCCTGATTAACATCATCTTTGCCGCCAACACGAGCGCGATACTTTAGTAAATTACCAAAACAGTATCCGCGAAACTCGACCTCTGTCATTGATGATGCTAGTAATTGGATGGCTTCAACATTTTCAAATAGTGAGTAGTGTGATGGTGCATTCACAGCGTCATTTGTATCTAATTTCTGATACGCTGATTCGGTTTTGTCTTTGTTTTTGATTACAAGATCAGGTCTAGATACTGAGCTATTCCAAATATTCCTGTTTTTATGACTAGGCTCAATTATCAACCATTCACCATTCTTGTATCTTAGTAATGTTGATCCTAGCATCATCATCCAGCCAATCACGCTAAATTTAGCCGCACCCTCTGGCGCTTCATCCCAATTAATATTGCTCATGTGAATCTCCTTAAAATGCGCCAGCGTTAACTGGCTATAATGGTTATTGTGTGCGTAAGCCGTGTTTAATTTCTTGCTTGATTAGAAAATTAACAGCTTTAGTTAGTGAGTCAAAATATCCATAATCAATGCGATCAGTTCCTCTTGACCATCCATCCGGCGCAAGTATTACGCGCCAATATTGCGAAGCAGATGAGGCGACGCCTTTTATGCCGCTAGCTGATTTTGATTCCATTCCGTCAGGTTGCAAGCCGTTAAAGTAATTAAGTCTAACTTCAATAGCTTCACATGTGCTTAGGTGGTTAGCGTTAGCAACCTGAATAGATAACCCTACATCTTGTCGGTCAAACTTATCCTGTTTGAATAGCAAATCAGAGTTACTATAAATATCACCAGCACTCTCAATAGCGGTTAATCTTTGATCTAAATCCGTATATGATATTAGTTGGTTTGTTTTGTCTTGAATGCGATCCCAGTAATCAATTACCTTAGACGCTAATAGGGGGTAAGATTGGGCGACAATTATAATTGAGTCCACTCTAGTTAGGTTGCATTCGCCAGCATTTTTATGGTTTGGGTTTGTTGATATAATTCCTGCACAATACAATCTAGTTGCGATGGAATTTATTTCTTGATAGTTATTGCTACCAATGAGTAAAGCTAGTGATAAGCTACTTATTGTTGGTTGTGTCGGAATTTCTTGCATTGTGAGTTACCTAATTTGGGCGAGCTACTAAGGGTGGCGCGGAGGTGAAAGTGCCTCCTGTCCTTTTCGCTCATAGTCAAATTCTTTCGTTTTAAGGTTTGCTTTGTTCATATGCGCCACACATCCGAACGGGGCAAATAATACTAACTAACCAGCCAAAGCGCAACAACTTTATCAATTCTTATCAATATGCTGACATAATCCGCAATTCAAACAAAATAAACGCCTAAAACATACAAATTCAAACAGGCGTAAAAATCACTGGATTTTAAATGCCTTGGCTATTCCAGTTAATAATCATGCACTTGCATAATCTTAGGGTAAATTGGATTTTTTAGGGAAAATTTAAGGAAAAATAAAAGGCTCACAAGCTGTTGATTGCATGATGTTTTAATACGTTTTTAGCTTTGTTTAGGGCAAAAATACGGTCTAGTAGACTAAATACCTATCCAAAGATAAAAATCTAACTACAAAATAATTTAGTAGAATTAATAAATATAAAGAATTAGTAATAATTACCCCATTAATACATATATATAGTATATTCTTCTTTATTTATAATAAGTTACCAAAAAATTAACAAATCCAACGATAATCCACAACATTTAGTAAATCGTCTGAAAACCGCATAAACACTGGCTTTTACGTTAGGGCAACTTTTTCCCTGAAAAATCCACAATCACCCATGAACTAAATTTTGTACTAAATCAGTGATTGGCGGTATAATCAGTTAATCAACGCTGGAGGGCGCAATGCAAAAAATTAGATTAATCACAAACGTTGGCAAGAGCCAGATTTCAGAATCAAAGGAGTTCTTTCACTTAAAGAAAATTCCTGTGACTGTCGACGGCGCTGTTATGAATGGCTTACTGTATCGAGCTGAGGACAACGCAAAAGGTATGCCGAGTATCAATGGTCGAGTTATGACATTAGGTCACCCTAAGAACGATGCTGGCGAGTTCATTAGCGCTAATGAGGGTGAAGCGTTAGTGAATCATTTTTCTGGTGGTAGTGTTGAAAAGAATTACCATGTGAATGGCGTTCACTATGTCGATGCTAAAATCAGAAAGGCCACGTTAAAAGCTCAAAAAGATGGTGAGTGGTATTACAATCAGTTGGAAAGCAAAAAACCTATTGGAGTATCAACTGGCCTGTTTAGTTCGCGTGAAATGACTGAGGGCGTTAATAACTCAGGCACAAAATACTTTGCTATTGCGACTAACCAGAAATACGATCACCTTGCGTTACTGCACGAATCAGAAGCCCCAGCAGGCGGTAAAGATACGTTCATCAACTTCAATGCTGATGCAACTGAAATAATCGTTAACCTGGATGCGTTTGTTGAAGCGAATGAAGATCAAGGTTTGTTTGATAAATTCAAACAGTTCATGCAAACGCTAAACTTTGCACATGACGATAAAACAAGATACAATCATACTGATGACGTAAATGTCACAGAATTAAACACTAACGAGGATAACTCAATGCGCAAATTAATGTTGGCAGGATTGGAGGCTAAGGGTATTTCGGTTAACGCTGAAATCACTGATGCCGATCTGCTTGTAAAGTACACAGAAGTAAATGCAGCAGCTCCAGCGGCTAACACTGATAAAGTGCCTGCATGGGCTAAAGATTTAGCTGCAAACATGGCTGACATGAAAAAAGAAATGTCGGACATGAAGAAAAAAGAAATGACCGCCGAAGAAGAAGCTAAGGCCAAAAAAGCCAAAGCACTTGCAGGTAATTCTAAAATTGCTGCATTAGGTCTTGATGAAGCGTCATTGCTAGCAATGAATAGCGCTACGTTAGATAACCTATATGCTAAAAATGTTGGCGCGATTACTGGCAATGCTTCTGCTGGTTTTGACGCGACAGAAACACAAGATGAGGTATTTTAATCATGGCTTATAAAACCGTTTTATTAGATGGCCACGCAGTATCTCAAGTTGTGACCAATGCCGCAGCAGTTACACCGGGCACTTTAGGTAACGTTACTGCCGCTGGCGCATTCGCTGCCGCAGCCGATAGCACACTTCGCTTGTTCGTATTTGGCGATAATCAATACTCAACGAATGGTTGCGAATTAGTTGCTGCCTCTGCTGGTGGTAACGCTTATCAGATTAACGATGGCGATTTACGTACGTTAATTCTTGCTGCATCACAAACAGTGCTAAAAAATGACAAGCTTTACATTGGCGCACTTGGTCAAGTAACTAAAACAGTAACTGGTGGTTTGGTTGGTTATGCATCTGAAAACGTAACAACTGGCGCGGGCGTTACTGCTCAAATCGCTGTAACAATGGCTTAGGAGCTATAGAAAATGAAGACTATTGTAATTAACAATGAGTTCCGCGAACTAGCCAAAACTGATGCGCGTAAACAATCTCATATCGAATTTATCGGTAACGCTCGCCGTTATGCTGCTCGCCACGAACGTCATTTATTAGACTTGCCTCGCGATGCAGCAGTGCATGTTAACGCTGGTATCCCAATCCTTGATTTCTTCCGTGAAACTGACCGCGCTGTTGAAGGTGTTCGTTTAGATGAAAAATTCTTATTCATGGACGACCTATCAGGTTTAGCTAAAACTGTTAGCGTTGGCAAGCTGTCTGCTGTTTCGTTAAAGTCTAGCGACATTAGCGATGATGTATCTGTGTCTATGGATTTCAACGCGCAAATCAAGCACGATCATATCAGTGCCGATTCTGACCGTAACCCAATTCCAGCGTTTATGGCTGGCGTTACTATGGGCTATCGTCACCGCGCTGGTTTAGACTCTGAAAGCATTGATCTATACGGTGATTCAGTTACGCTTAAAACTCGCAAGTTGACTGAAAAAGTTGGCTCATACATGCTTAATGGTGATATCACTATTAAAGCTGATGGTCAGGCTGGTGAAGGCATCAAGAATCATCGCAACACTAAGAAAATCGACTTGGGCGCAAGCGGCTATAACATCAACTTAGCAACTGCTACGAATGATGAATTGGTTGCATTCTTCAACCAAGGTTTTGCTAAAGAATTGGACGATCAGTCATTAGGTTTCGTTGACACTATGGGCTTGTCTCCAACAGTATACCGCCGCTTAATGGCTCCAATTTCTAAGACTACCGAATTTAAAGGTGGTGTTGAGGGTGAGCCGTTGATGGATTACATTAAGCGCGTGTCTAACGTTCGCAACTTCTTAAAAGACTTTGCTTTGGTTGGTAACGAGTTTTATGCATACCGCAAAGACTCAAGCATCATCCGTCCAATCGTTGCAATGGCTACAGGTTCATTCTTGATGCCTCGCCAAACACCAGTTGAAGGCTATGCAACTCGCATCGTTACTGCTCAAGGTATTGAGATTAAGAAAACGATGAATGACAAGTATGGCGTGTTCTATGCGAGCAACATTACCTAATGCCTTACATTATCACGCGAGCAGTTCCATCGCTTGAGTTGAGTGTTGGTGATGAGCTAAGGCACGAACAAGGTAAATTACCTACAGCATTGTTATTTGATGCTGAATGGGCAGAACCTAAACAGGCCGAAGTGGCAGAAGAAAAGCCAAAGAAGTCTAAGTAAATAATAGCCCTGCACATGCGGGGCTTTTTATTGCCTGCAATTTATTGTGTTAATGGTATAATTGTCTAAACAACAAACAAGGATTACTCAAAATGGCACAACGTTATAAAATAGTCGGCTCAGTCGCTAACGGAACATATGTTACAGATGAAGTTATGAGCGCTGATTATCAATCAGGCACATTCGTTATTGCGTTCTATGATGCAGGCGGCAATCCGGTAACTCCTACAGGCGGCACAATTAAACCTGAAATGTCACCAATTGCAGGTCAATGGCACGAACCATCTAGCGGCGACATCACTATTGACGCAACCAAAGTTATTGCTGGCGTTGCAACTTATGTTATGCCTGTATTCGTAGGCGCTGCTGTTAGTGGGCGTTTAACTTTGGCTGGAATAACTGGTACAGCAACAACATTTGAGGCGCATTTCTGGAGAGTTAGTTAATGGCATATCCTAGCAGATTGTTTATTGGGTTGGGGCTGGGCTTAGCTAATGGGTGGCCTAATGCTGGCGGCGCTATTGGTTGGTATAGTAAAATAACTGGCGTTATAGTATGTGGAGCAATAATTCCGTGTAATGAGGTGATAGAATGTCTTTAACTAAAATGATATGCGGTGACGCTACGCTTGGTAAAACTGATTTATTGATTAGCAATGTTAATGGGTTGATTGACGCAACAGGGTCAAGTGAAAAAGTAAAATCCGTCACTCCTACAGATTTTTTTCCAATAAACTGTTATGACAGTCTTGGTGATTTTATGTATGGCCAATCAACTACTGGTGATAATCAGGTTGTTAGGGTAAATGTTAAAACTAAGGAGCAAATTAACTACGGTGTCGCCCTTCCTGTAGCTGGAATTAGGAATATAAAAGCTCTAAGCCCTACATCTATGATTGTTGAAGTTAGTGCTGGAACAAATTTTTATAGATACTACAAAACAATCAACAGCGGCGCCACTTGGTCATTAGTATTGACTCAAGACATATCAAATGTAAGAACGCTGACAAACAGAAGCATTTGCATTGCAAATATATCTGGGTCTACGGTGTTGCTCATGGGTGAGTACAATATAAACTCATCAAGGGTTAACGGTAGCACCAACGATAGAATAAGATTATTGCGCTCAGACGATATGGGGGATACATGGATCGCCGTAACCGAGTGGAATACTGATGGCTCAAATAATAACGTTAGGCATATCCACGCCGTAAAGCAAAACCCAAACAATGGGAGGATTTACGTTATTACTGGTGATAGTAATGCGCAGTCGTCTGTTTATAGTTGGGACGGACTGTCAGCATGGCCAGCTAATGTAAATCCTGCTAACGTAATCCAAACGTCTGGGCTTATCAACGTATCAGGAAGGCAGGCGTTCAGAACGGTAGATCTATTATTTAAAGACTCAACCATATACATGATGCCAGATGCACCAACTGGGGCGTTCGGAAATGATACTGAGTGCGGGATATGGACTATATCGTCAGATTTAAATATATCAACGCTAAAGCGAATTTCAACAGTTTCCACACACATGACTGGCATAGCTGGATGGCTCGCAGTTTGGCTGCCAGATGGTCGGCAGGTTTGGTTGGCTGGCAATGAGATAATCCAGACTGGCGAGAAATACAACTGCATAATACTATCTAATCACGACTTAACAGAGTGGAAAACTGTTGGAGCATATAGGGGTACTGACGCAAGCACATTTATAGTGCCACTAGACTTATTCGTAAACGGTAGTGAGGTTTTTGCGTCCTGCTCTACTGGTAGCGGGAAAAGCGACGGCACAACAGTTTCGTTCGTTACTACTGAAAACGATTTTAAAGGTGATTATGAAACTCTTTACACCCCTGATACAATTCACCCCGTGTACTGGATAGATAGCATTAACGGCTCAGATGCTAACACAGGCTGGAACCCAAGAGTACCATTCAAGAATGCAGAATACGCGCTTACTGGTGGTCGTGTAACTTATGGCGGCAGACTTCAAATAGTTGGTGATAGACTTGATGTTAAAAACGCCATCCAGCCGTCACTATCTGGTAACGCTAAAGGTGGAGATCCTGCGGAATTTGCAACACTACAGGGTGACGGAGCAACAAAGACAGATGCCGTGTATACCGCAGATGCATCAAGCACTACTTTTGTCAACTTCGCCAACAACACGCCTCAAAAGTTAGAGTTTAGAGACCTGTGGGTTAAGACGGAAAAAAGCACTGTCAATGGAGTTGAAACGTTCGATGCTCCACTTACAGGGACGCATGAGTTCAGAACCGTGCGGTGCATATGGGGTGAATACAAGGACAAGGCTACAAAATTCAGTAGATTACTAAGAAGCTACCGATGCAAAACCTATGTATATAGTTGCGTAATGGAGCTTCACCCGTCCATAGTTAAGGGCGCTTTTGACAGTAAAGCCACTGGTGAGTCAGACTATTATGTGGAGGATTCATTGTTTCTAATGGGTAACTCCCACATTACAATCGTTGGTGGGAGTAATGTATTAAAAGCGTACAAATGTACGTTTATAGGAGCAGTGGATTCATCATTAAATGTTGCAACAGGCGCATCATTCAACTCAAGATCATTCCTTAAATGCGGATGGTGGACTGCTGGCGTAAAAACTTCTGTTGCAGTTAAGGATTTAGCTTCTCTGACTTGGAGTGGAGAGTTGAAAATGAGCAACGGCAACCAGCCTAGAGGCGTAAGCGCGGCGTTCGATGGCTACAGCATATTAAACCAAGGGGTAATACCTCTAGTTAATTACTCTGATTATGTATATTAACCAAATAAGCCGCCTAACCAGCGGCTAAACTAAGAGGAATTAAAATGTCATATCCACAAACGGGCGGCGGGTTAAGTGAGTCAGATCAGGATAAACTAGACCTTTGGACTGTTGACGCTCAAAGCAATGTAATAGCTACATCGTACAGCGTTCAGTCTGGTCTTAACTCATTTAAGCTTGGCGATATGCACACTACTCACAGCGGCGGTGAAAACGTATTCGACCAAAACAACATATCATTAATTAATTGGTTTCCTGTATGGCAGGGTGTTAAACCATTTGTGGCTAACGGTCAGCCAATGACTATCAATCCATCATCACGACAATATACAGCACCATTTGAGCTATTAACAAACGGCGTTACTCCAACAGCTAACAACTTACCATATGACCTAGATGTTACTTTGCAAAACAATGAGTCTGTTGTGATGCTTGAGGTTAAAGCTGGCGAGGCGTTCGCTGGTAGGCTTAGGTATCAAATAAAGAACGAAACAACAAATGGACTGGTAAAATACAATCAGTTTGTTGATGTCGATGTTCAGATTGGCGACCCTGTATTATTTGAGTTCACTCACCCAGCAGAATCAAAGGCTGGTGATGTCATTCACGTTGAAATAGTTAAGATCGATGAGGAAGGCGGTGCTGTTGACTACTTCCTGACAAAATCAGGACTTGATACCTCACTGCCTTGGCTTAAGTTAACGCTGATGGGTTATGAAGACGTTGAGGTTAGCGCTGGGGTTAAATACATAACAGCTAGTCAACCTGTTTTATACAGCACGATTTACGCTGTAGATACATCTTCCGGTGCAGTTGTTTTGACGCCAGATAGGTCAACAGGGTTAAACTCTTTTACAGTGTTTGACGCTGACCAGAATTTCAACACATCTCCATGCACGGTTTCATTTGGTGGTGCAAATGGTAATGCCGTTTTACAAACAAAGAATGACTCATATTTATTCTACTGGGCAGAAAATACTTGGCGTTATCTTGATTTAAATACTAAAAGTGGTGGGGTAGTGTAATGGCATTTACAACAAGCCCACAAACTCCTTCCTTATCCTACTCAAAGGTAACAACTAGCTCATACGACATTGATATATCATCGACATCTTTTGTTTATGTGGATACTGATAACTCCTTTATAGCACTAATGTATAAAAACATACATGGGTCAATAAGAAATTACTCAACAAACAGGTTTGTTGGTAAGTGGTTAATGCTTGAGGGTGGTGTAGGTAAGACAACTGGAACATTCAGCTTGGGTTTTGGTTCAAGGACAGATACCCTTCCTATACCATCACAGCAAAACACCTTGTGTAAATTAAAAGTTGAGGGTATTCAGGACGTAACAAATAAAGCTGCATATTTTGAAATAGATATGATAAAAACAGCTACACAAATAAACTTACTGGTAACTAAAATATATACGTGGGAAGGTGACTAATGGCATTTAATACTTCAAATATGGTAGGGGTCAGAAGCAGAAAAGCAGATGGAACTTCCGAGTATATAGACCCTATATCAAAAGACGATGCAATGACCAAGGCAGAAATTAACGCTGGCGCTTGCAGCAACGTAGCTTACAACAAGCTATCAGCAAGCAAGGTTGTAGTTACTGACACGAACGGAGTAATCCAGCCTAGCCCGATTACCGTCGCGGAACTAGGCGCGCTTGACGGTGGAGCTACTGATAGCGGAGTGACTATAGCCGATGCCGATAGGTTTGCTCACAATGATGCAGGGACAATGAGGCAAACATCATTCACTAGAGTATGGGCTTGGATTCTTGGCAAGATGAATGGTGCAGTGTCTAGTGTTGTCACAAGCAACCTCACTGGAAATAAGGTGTTAATAAGTGATGGTTCAGGTAAAATATCTGCCAGCACAATGTCAGCCGCATCAATAAACTCCACAAAGAAAGTCCAGATAATGCAGTACCCTACAAATAGCGCGCCTTACTGGTCTTTTATGAGTGTGAACAGCGGTATACACTCTATACAGATAAACCTGTCTGGTAATAAGGTTGTATTCAATAATCAAGTGCTAGTTGATTATTATATGACCGTGACAGAGCATAATCAAACATCATCAAATTCAACACTATCCACAGCCACAACTAAAATGAGGCGCGATAGATTGGCAACCACAGGCAGTCTTGACGCGTTATTATTTACTGGAGCTAGTCACACAAAGGCAAGAATAATATTGTCTGCTTATGGTGGCACTTACTTTGCGCCATTGGTTTTTGACTTTGATATATTTAGGCATGATACAAACAGTGCAATAGTCCACTGCGAATTTAATGAGCTAGTTAACGTTTAACAAAAAGCCCCTTTAATTAGGGGCTTTACTTATTATAGCGTGTAAGTTTTAGTTTAACGGTTAGACAGTGTAGACGGTTCGACGAGTAGCAGCAGAAACACCGGGCTTGCATTTTAATATGCGGTCTTTAACTTCTTCAGCCGTCAATGTAATACGTCCTTTTTCGCCATATGTTTTAGAGCGCAACACACAAGTTAATAGTGATCTACTACGCCAACCGCCATCATGTGCGTATTTATCACTTGGCGCTAACTGATTGAATGATTCAAACTTTGCACCTGTAACTTCCTTTGTAACCATGTTGTGATGAATGTGACCGCCATCAATGTAATGATAAGTTGTTTCGCCCCAGTCTTGTGCAAAGTCATTTGCCATCACGCCAGCCAATGCAGTTGGTTTGCACATGTGAGTATGGTGGCAAAGTACAAACGTATTACCCATGCGGTAAGGTATGAATATCGACTCGTTGTGCAATACATGTAAGCGAGGTTCTTTTTCGTACACGTTGCGAAGTAAAACATTCATCCAATGGTCGTTTATTTGCGAGTGATTGCCTTGGTTAATAATCACATCGACAAATTTAAACTTAGCCAATGCAAACTCAACAATACGGCGCATTGTACGAGTGTAAACTTCAATCATTTTTGGAAAGCGGGTGTCATAATCAAGGTCGTGACCAGAATTAGATGTCTTACCAATAAAGTTATCGTAATGCGTCATGTCGCCCATATCTTGAATAACGCAGCGCTCAGTATTTGGCGCGCTATCAATAAGCATTTTCATTGCGATAGTTAATTCACGCTCAGCAATCTTTAAATCAAAGTTGTGTCCGACTTCTGCATCGTGTGCAAGCATTCCTATGTGCGCGTCACCGATGTTAAACCAAGGAATGATATCAGTGTCATAGTCTACACCGATATAGTCACTAGGCTCGATACGTGGCAAGTCAGACATAAACGAATCGGTTGCAATCATTATCGCTTTGGCTTGCTGGATTTGTGACTTACCAAACTTATACCAAATCGGTTTCCCATGCTCATTGACTTGCATATCGGACAAGCCAGTTAATTCAAGCGTATCCGGCACAACTCGATCTAACTTATGTTCAGGGCTATAACCTTGTTTAACAGCCTTGGCCTTAATTAGTGCAATGTGCTTTCTGACACCTGCGCGGGTTATCCCAAGTTTTCCAGCCACAATATCCATATTGCTATTGTTTCGACACGCTAAAAATGCTTCCTCTTGTTTTTCTGTGCAAAATTGTAGGTAATTATCATCGTTAAAATCTAACACCTTAGATTTGCATTGCTCAGTTATGCGAGCGTCAAATGATGCTGATGTGCTTGGTCTTAGGTCGCTGTAATGATCTGACATTGTTATATCCTTATTTGTGCATGCTGAGAAATTTAAACCAGTTACGGGTGTTTTGTTGGTTGCGGTATTTGAGTTTCATTTATTTAACCTCTGGCACTAGGCGGGTAATCTTGCTTGACTCTGCCAATCCGCAAATCTTATTCCCGCCATTAATTTTCGTAAAGAAGCACTTTCTTCGCTCACGATAAAATCCAGCGCAAAGATCTCTATTAATCTCGAACATATAAGCCGCGCCATCTACCAACTTAACTGGCGCAGGGGTTATTGTGCCTAGCTTTATAGCAGTATTAAAAAGTTCCTGCTCCATCCACCATTTATCCTGATTGTCTAGTTTTGATACCTTCAAACCAACACGGTCAGTCACAGAGTCAAGCACAACTTTAATACCATCAGGCGTTTCATAGAGGCAGTTTAGCTCATAAACACTACCCTCATACTCAACTGTTTCAGCTTTCGGCAATGTTGGCTGCCAGTTTGATAGCTCGGTTACTAGCTGGTTAAATTCAGCAACAGAGCACACTAGCTTGTAGTTTTTGTCAGTTTGATGGTAATTGCATCCTATCAACGTACTGTAGTTGCTGCCGAACTTATAAATATGGTCATATTCGCTGTTCGAAACATCTGCGTTGAAATAATTCACCGCTTTCATCATTAGTTCGATATTCATTTATTTGCTCCTTTCTGTTAGTTGACGATTGACAATGTAATAGTTATTAGTTATCTTGTCAACATCAATTACAAATAAAAGGTTTAAATAATGAGCAATGTAGAATTAAAGGATTTTGAGTCAGCGGTTAAGGTTATTCTGGCCTCTGGTAGCAAGGTTAAAGGTACGGTAATTCACTCAACTAAGCTGCATATGGTTTATGGTGTGCCAGTTGTTGATTGCGTCAAAGGCTCTGGTGCAGGCTGTTCTGGTGCGACTGACGAGGTAAATCGTAATAGTGTTTACTCATTTAAAGTCAGAGTTGAAAAAGCAATAGAGTTTATGCGTGACTAAGGTGCTATAATGAAAGCTCACTTATAAGAGGAATTACTATGCCAGCAGGTCAGCCAGTAAAGACTAAGCAACAGCAGCGTCAAGAAGATGATGATAAAAAGGAAAGTCAGGCTTAACTGCCTGATTTAATATAATGGAAAACATTATTGCAATGATCGCTATAGTAGCGGTCATTTTTTTATCTAAAGAAAAGTTCATACCAATAGCGCTGATAGCTTACTACGCTGGGTATTTGACTGTTGAGTACATAACATTTGGTGTTATACAGGACTTATCTGGCGGGCTTTATGCTGGCAAGTCTACTGCAACAATCTACTACATATCATTTGCAGCCATAGAACTACTAATTATCATCACCCTCTGCATCAACTCAAACAAATATAAAAAGATTGGCATCATTTACTCAGTCTTTGTGCTTACGTCCATGATATTTAACGCAACTCAAGCGGTAAGTATGTCAATAGAATCAAATTGGTTTATTAATATTTATTCAATTAGACAGCAAATTGCGATACCATTAGATATAATATTTGCGATTTTAGGGAGTGATAATTTTGTCAGTCGAAAATTTTATATCACTCTTAATAATAGTGGTGATGGTAACGATGCTGATAATCGCAATAACTTTAATTAAACTAACTAAGGTGTTTCGTAATGACTGCCGAGAAGATTGCCCAAATAGAAGCCAAGCAAGCAAGCCAAGAAAAATTGATTTATGATGTTGTAACGTCCCTGCGCGAGCTGGGTAATAAAATGTCAGAATCAACTAGTGCATTGCTTGAAAACACTATTGAGCAAAGACATTCCAGAGAAGCGCTAGACAAAGTTGATGCTAGGCTTGAGCGTCACGATAAAGAGCTTAAGATTATCAATCAGCACAATGACCGTAATCAGCCATTAATTGATTTAATGCGCTCAATGTATAATAAGGTTATTATGATGATTATTGGCGTTATGATCACCTCATCGATAGCGGTTGCTGGTGCTGGCTATGTACTAACAAAAGGGTTAACGTAATGGCAGTTGTAATTACAGTTGAGCAAGTGCGCGAATTTATGGGGCCAGACTATGCAGACATTACCACTTCAACTATTGAAACATATATTTGTTTGGTTAATAAAATTGATAGTTGTCTTGATAGTAATTATCCCGATGATGATTGCACACAAAATGCGATCAAGTTAAATGCAATCGGTCACTTTGTCGCGCTTGGTTCTGGTCGGGTGATTAAATCACAACGTGCCCCGTCTGGCGCGAGTCGTTCATTCGAATACATGAACAAGCTAGAAGGTCTTAAAATGACTGCTCAAGGGCGAATACTTGAGATGGTTGATACCGCTTCATGTTTTACCAGTTTGTTTCCTAGCGGATCGTTTGGCATTGCTGGTTTGGGCCGTAAGTGTAAGGATTATTAATGAGCAGCATTGCGCGTTGGGCTAACACTAATTTATTGACTGTTTGGCGAGCTGGTGAACCTGATAAATATGGCACAGTCACTTACGGCGCACCAGAATATTGTTGGTGCTCATATCGTGTAGGTGGCAAAGATAGTTACACAAATCAATATGGCGTTGAGTTTATGCCAAGCACTATTTATTGGACAGAATTGCTCAGCCAAGATAAATCATCATTTATTAATGCACCGACTTTTGGTGACAAAATGGCTTTAGGTTTTTACGCTAGCTCACCAATCGATACAGCAGCAGACATTAAATCAATCACTGTAGATGATGCTAGTATGTTTGGTTCGGCTGAAATGCCAGACTATGTGTTAGGTGTTTAATATGCCAGTTAAAGGTGTTGCACAAATTAATCGTAATGTTGGTAAGTGGGTTGCTAACGTTAAAAGTGCATACACTGAAAAGGTTTTGCTTACTATCATTATGACCGCGGCAGGTTACGCTAAGCTAGAAACGCCTGTTGACACTAACGCACTAATTAACAGCCTAGATTATAGATTAATTAACGATGGTAAAACTGGCGTTGTTTTTTACGGCGCAGGGTTTACACCGAAAGGCTTTAATTATGGCCTGTTTCTACATAAGAACATGGATTGGAGGCCAGTTAAAAAGAAAGGCGCAAATCATCACTTTTTATCTAACGCTTTCGAGTCACCTTCATACAAATCAGATTATCAGCGAATAATCATTAACGGATACAAACTATGATAGTCGAAGAATTTGTTGAGCAGATATTAACGGATGGCGGTTTTTTATCGCCCTTCACTGATTTTAATGGTGATGCTCAACCTGCGCCAATATTGCAGCTATTAACATTTGATGAAGAATCTACTTACACCCAAGGTAAGCGAATATTGTTTATTCGTGAAGGTGGCGGTGGTGGAGGTAATCGTTACGTTCAGCGCTCAGGTGTATCAATTGTTTTTGCTGGACTGCAAAATAAATCAGATGCTGTAATAGTAAAAGACTATGCAGACCGCATTTACACGTATCTTTTGGAAACAAGAGAGAAATGCGCTATCATAGAGATTGATCCGATTGCTGGAGCTTCACCCGTTATGTATACGGATTTAGGCCGTCCAGTGGTTGAAATCCAATGCACACTTTTAATAGATAGAGGGATACAATAAATGGCAGTTCAAGATTGCTCGACGGGCGGCGGTTATGTTGGCTCGATAGTACCATTAGAGTTCGCTGTTGCGTGTGGTGATATTGATCCGTCAACATTAACATTCCAGCGATTAGGCTCATTAACGGTTAAGTCGTTTTCAGCAGCGTCTGAAACAACTGGCACAATGACAGATACATCAAGCGGTGGATTTACTGACACTATCGCAACTGGCGCGACATTCAGCGTTTCAGGCGATGGTATTTGCGCAAAAGGCAGTACAGCTTGGGATTCTCATATTGCATTGGTTCAGCAATACTTTGAAAACTTAGCATCAAAAGTTACGACTAATTTATATATTCGTCTAACATTTCCAGATCTAACTTTCACCGTGTTTAGTGCTATGACTACGTATGACCGCAATGGCGATACTAGCTCAGAAGTTACATTCAGCTTGGCTTTTGAAGCTTCTGAATCAACTTACAACTCTAGCATTGTTTCAGTTACACCTTAGATAATGGCTAAGTTTAAAAGCCCCTTTATTGGGGCTTTTTTGTATCCGTGATATTATAAAGCATTGCTAACAACTAAGAATAATTATGCGCACAGAAATCGGTCACTTTGCTATTGAGTATGATTCGGTCACGTATGAGTTATACCCAACATTCAAAAACATGCGCAAGCTTTGCGATCCAAAAGAAATGCCTAACTTTTTTAGCGGATTATTTGGTCGCGAAACGCAATCAACCGCCGAGCTTATCTCGGTTGTTGCTGACAACAAATACGTTGAGCAAATTAGTAAGAAGCTGATATATAAAAGCATTAACCGCATTTATGAGGATGCTGCATTCGTTATTCAATGCTGCTGTGATGATGATGTCAGCAAGTTAACTGGCTTTTCATCATATGACAAAGGGCGTAAAGCTTGGCGTGCTGGCGTTATGCATGTTGACAATGTGCTAAGCATTGCAAGGGCATTAATAACTCACGGTGTTGTTGGACAGATAGATCCAGATGATAGACGCAAAAAAGGCAAAGCAACAGATTCAATTGATGTTTATGACTATGTTGAAAACGCTATTGCTCATCTTGGTATATCATATGAGCGTGCCGAGATGCTGACCAAAACAGAGTATGATCGTTTAATTGATAAGAAATATCCAGAAGCCAAACGTGGTGGCAATAATGCGCCTACATTGTCAGAGCATGAAGCAGCTATGAAGTGGCTTGATGAAGTTGAAGCTAGAAAAGAAGCTAAAAAGAAAGGGGCTAAATAATGGCTGGTGAGAATTTAGGCAGTGTTTATTATACTGTTGACGCTAATGTTGGAACGGTTCTTGACGCAAAATCCCAAGTTGCAACATCTACAGCTTCAATGGTTAATAACTTTAAAGGTGTTGATACACAAGTAACTAAAACATCAAAAGCAGTTACTAAGGGTATGAACGGCATGAAAGGTGCTGCTCAAAACTTTAGCTATCAAATACAAGATATTGCAGTGCAGTTAGCTGGTGGTCAAAACCCGTTCCTAGTAATGGCTCAACAGTTACCACAAATGCTTGTTGGCATGGGTGCTGCTGCTGCTGGTATCGGTGCGCTAGTTGCTATTCTTGGCGGCTTAGCAATGGCGATGAACACGACAAAGAAGTCTACCAAAGAACTTGCTGAAGAAGTTTCAGGGCTTTCTGAGGAATACGAAAAGCTAAACAAATCATCAGCCATGCAATTCCTGATAACATCAGAAGGGTTAATTGCAACTTTGGTAAGTGAATCTGCTGAAATAAACAAGAACATCAAAGAAAAAGAAAAGCAGATAGAAATTAACAAAAAGCTGCTATCTAGTTATGATGAAAGCAGCAAAACCTACAAGAACATGACCAAATCAATTTTTGACAATGAGCAAGAGTTGAGAGGATTGCGTGCAGAGCTTGGCATTGTTGGTGACTCAATTGATAGCGCAAACAGTAAGCGTGCACAGTATACCGCCATCGTTGAAGGTGATAGCGAGGCAATACGTAAAAATAGTAAAGAATACAAAGAGAACATCAAAGAGCTTAACAACCTTCAGTTAGCACTTAGGGCGCAAGTTGATACGCTTGGCATGTCTAGCCGTGGCATGACAATTTACACCGCTAACATGCTAGGCGCTACGGATGCAGACAGAGCAAAGATAAACTCAGCTTATGATTTGATTGAAGCCGAAGAAGAAAAGAATAGAGTTATATCTGAGCTATCAAGCGCTAAAGGTGGCCTACTAAATCCAACTGAAGAAGCTATTGTTCAGTACCAAAAAGAGCAGGAAATATTTAAGGCAGCACTTGATCAAAAACTAATTGCAGAGGAAGAATACAACGCACTTAGATTAAGATCTAATCAGGCTTATGTTGACAAACTGCAAACTGTTGAAAGCGTTGCAGGCCAATCATTTGTTGATATGCTTGCTGCTAATGGTGCTAGCTTGCAATCATTCCAAGCGTCGGCTGTAGGTGCATTTGCTAGCATTGCAACTGGAGCGCAGGATGGACAAACTGCCGTCAGAAATCTAGCCCAGTCAATACTTACACAGATGATTGGCGCGCTAATTCAGATGGGCATTCAATCATTAATAGGTCAGACTACAGCAGCAGCAGGGGCAGCAGCAACTGGCGCAGCAATAGCCACATCAATGGCACCAGCAGCAGCATTAGTATCGTTGGCTAGCTTTGGCGCTAACAGTGCGCCAGCTATTGCAGGTATAGCGGCAACTACGGCAGCGGCTGAAGGCGTGGCATTAGCAGGCGCTCGTTTATACGGTGGCTACACTGCACCAAATAGCATGTATAAAGTCAATGAAAGCGGCAAAGCTGAAATGTTTAGCGATGGTAAAAACGACTTTCTAATGACTGGCAGTAAAGGCGGCAATGTAACAAGTGCTAATGATTTGGCTGGCCAACAGAAAGAAACGGTGGTCAACGTTAACAATTACGGCTCTAGTGAGGTTGACGTACAGACTCGCACAGAAGGGAGCGGAGCGAATAGGCGTGAAATTATTAACATCGTAGTTGCTGATTTTAACTCTCGAGGCTCAGCATTTAGCGCATTAAAAAGAAACTCAAACTTAAAGGATAGATTATAATGGCTTGCTCATTAGATAAAAATTGGCCGAGTATATTGCCTAGCTGCGAGACGGCTAGCAAGTCACGCAATCAGCCGCAGGGGTTTAGATTTAACGATGTAAATAGTGGGCC
>Ga0208643_1000123_pt1 | contig 49398 bp, 97 predicted proteins | sample VirMetDEL_Nov_12_FD_184516 | JGI IMG/M metagenome (GOLD analysis project Ga0208643, IMG submission 184516) | Aqueous microbial communities from the Delaware River and Bay under freshwater to marine salinity gradient to study organic matter... | ecosystem: Environmental > Aquatic > Marine >...
TTGTGATCATCACCGATGTAACGGATGTTACCGTTAGCAGCAATGGACCAGTCGGTAGGTTCAAAAGCCATTATATTTCTCCATTAATTTATTGAGATTGTTGTTTGTTTAGTGGAGACAAGTCCTGTTAGGGTTGTTCCGTCAAAGTCTGAGTAGAAGCTATCACTAGTAGGGGTGACGTGTCTAAAAAGAGTTAAAGTGTCATTATTATAAAGATAGGTGTAGACTTCACCCGAAGGCAGGGTAGTTACTAAAGAGGGAAGACTAGAGAAGGCTGTTACATAGCTCAACCAACTATTACCACCACCATCAGCACCAGCAGGTCCTTGAGCGCCAACCCTCTCTAGGGTAATCTCATAGCGAGGGCTAGAAGTGTTTAGGTTAAATTCATAAGCAGCCATAAAGCAGCCTCCTTGTTATTGTTAGAACGCGAAACCTTTAGCGGTGACCTTTGTTCCAGCACGGATTGGGAAAAGAAATTCGATAGCATAGCGTAGTCCATCAGACCAGTGCTCAACACCCTCTTTCTTATCGATCGTAGCGGTGTCGGGGTTAGTCTCTGTCCACTGTGTTCTTTCAACAGAACGAATAGTGTTAACGCAACGTGGGTGGATCAACATGTCAATCTGTCCCAAGGCATTCTTGAACTTCTTGTTCACAGCAGCCACAGAGTCAATGATCGGTGGTGCCTTAGAGTGTGCTCTTGTTTGAATGCGATACTCAGGCTTTTCAAGGATTTTGAAGTCAGTAATACCAACAGCAGCCGAGGTCTTTCTTGCTCTACCACTAGGGTCAGGGTAGGCAAGGATCTTGTGGCCCTTATACTTTTCCCTTAAGGCTCGTGCCAAGGACTCTGTATCAGGGTGGCCTTGCATTTCGTCTAGGATCTGTACCTGACCGCCTCTTATAGCAAAGATAACACTAGCCATGATACCAACGTTAAAGTCAATAGCAACATGGACAGTCTCATCAGGGTCAAAGTAGGGAAGGGTAGCATCAATGTGTTCTTTACGGTTAAACGTGTAGAAGACACTATTACCGGAGTCCTCAAAGGAAGCTTCATACTCTCGTGCAAACTTCAATGGGTCCAAAGTGGCCTTAACTCGTTCAATCTCCGTCTCATCAAGATAAGGAGAGTCTCTGTAGGTGAAGGTATAGCTATTCCAGTCATTATCAACCTCTTTACGGTTGTACATTTCATAGAAGTAGTCATAGCCTTTAGGAGTGCTAATGATCAAGGCTCGGCCCGGATTAGCTCCATACCTAGCCGCGTTCTTACGTGACCAACGAGTAGACACACAGGGCTGGATGATACTCTCCCAAGACTCTTTCAAGTTCATGCCAGCGCCCTTCCAAGAGGTAACCTCGTCGGCTACCACAAAGTATTGGCCTGTACCACGCATACGCTCACTCGCCTCATAGGACCAGATCTTTAGCGATACGTTGTTAGGGAACCAGAAGGTACCCGCTGTTCGTGAAGACTTCAGAGCATGGTCTTCCATCCCTAGTTGGTAAGCTAAGAGAGGGTAGTAAATGTCTACAGCCTGAGAGTAGGTAGGGGCAATGACAGCCACATTCTTGTTAGGGACACTCTCGTCTAGTTGGATTAGTTCCTGTACCGCAATCGCAGCAGCAGTAGCCGCCACGTAAGACTTACCAAAGCCACGGGAAGCGTTCGCTACCACATAACGGCAGGTCTTAGAGACAAACAAATCATCAATGATGTCTGACTGTCCTTCATGGAGTACAACATTTGTCATGCTCTTTATTCCTCTTCATACGCCCTCTTCGACTGACCTAAGTCAAAGCCAAGGGGTTGTTTATACTCTGTATACGCAATGTTGTTACCATCAGGATCTAGGACAGGGCTATACCACACATCTGGATCCTCTACATAGACAGTATGTCCTGCACAGTAACCGTCATCAGTAGCTATGTCATAGGCATCTGCCCTGATCTTTTCAGGCTTCTTTTTCTTGCTATAAAGGTAAATTCTTGTCATGCTATAAACCTTAGTTAGTTACTGTGAAAGGATTGCTCATAGGGGCAACTACTGGGCCATACACACCACACTCTTTAGGGATAACCTCTGGGAAGTAGCTATAGAGGCCGGGTGGTAGATCGTCAGGGATCTTTACCTGCCAAGAAAAGTTACCATACTGCCTTGATACAGGTGAGCGGTTAGAAGAAGTCTCATAAATGAAACTGGTTGCTATAGTGTTGCTATTGTGGTCAAAGAACCGTACTCGTACATCTGAATCACACCCTACGTTACGTCTTAGAACGGCTGTCATAGAAATGGAGTCTCCTGCCTTAACAGGGTCTTTAGAAGCAATCAGGTTACCCTTATACTCAACAATCTGAGGACTATTGAGGTCAATCTGAACACGTAAGGCACTAACCTCTGTGGCTAGGCTGCTAATGTCGGAGGGGATGTCTACCCAGCCAGGAGCAATGGCTCGTACTGTGAAGGTTATGGCGGTTCCTGCTAAGGCAAGAACGGCTACTGTCTTAATGCCAAGGTCTAACCAGTCTTTTAGGTTTCGTACATTGAAATGCCTACTCTCCTTCATAGAGGAAATAAACTGGTCTTCTTCGGGGGTGTGGTTGGTCATGTGAGTGGCCCTCATCTTTTTATTGTTGTAGTTCGTCACTTAACGTCGCTATCATTCCTTACACGAGTTGTTAGAGTAACAGCGAGAGGGGACTTAGTTGAAGTCTCTACCTCGGTCTTTTCAGGGATCTTCTTGTAACCATACTGCATCAGGTTGTTGATGAGGGTAGCCTTGGTGGCAATCAGTTGAGCATACGCCCCTGAGCCTACCTTAACAGAACCATCAGCAATAGCCTTGGTAATAGCATTATACTCAATAACCATCTTTTCAATAGGGTCAAAGTCTAGGTCTTGTAATTTCTGTACAGACTCGTGGGAGTAGATGTTCTTAGAGCCTTTAGGACGACCTGCCCCAGTGCGCTTACCACCTCTTACTCCATCACCTTCACGTTCCTTGTTACGGACACTCTCAGGGAGTTTGTAAGAACCTTTAGGGCGACCTCTACCACGTTTCTTCGGGGTCTCTTCGGTAGAGTCTTCTTTAATATTTTCGTCAAGTTTCTTCTCTTCCATGATCCGACCTCCTTTCATTGTTTTTCATTTGAAATTTTTTAGTAAACGATAACATCACCCTAGTAACCTTTAACACTACCTGTAAGAAACTCATAAAGAAAATAGTTCCAAAGTGGTCTTACTTGTTCTCCCAAGTTCTAAGAAGAAAAATAGTTCCAGTTTGGTCTTATCAATCGTTATCAATGTATCAAAGATACCAAATATTATATAAAAAGTTTATTATCATAAGTACTATCACACAATACTCACAACCAGTAATGGTCTAAGACTCTACTAAAAGCACACTAGGTGTTACACCCCCGTCTATTGACAGAACATTACAAGGCATTGTAAAGAGTCTTTAGCGACTAACTCATACTGAGGACATCTTCGGGGGTTGTAGTGCGATAACCCTTCCAGATGTCAGTAGGGGTCGCTTAGTGCTTTTAGTAGAGTCTCACACCGTTACTGGTCAGAGCCTTTGCAGTTCAGAAGTATTTCATTCTTATCATTAGTCGGCAGTATTTTCAGTAATAAAGTTTTACCTTATTTTTATGACATTAGTTATGTGTAACCAATACATACAACCTAAACAAAAAAAAAAAAGGTTACCTCTCCCTCACCCCAACCAAGACACCCGTTAGGGCATCAAGGAAGGGGTGAAGGAGAGGAGGTAGTGTTAGGTTTTTGTTTCGAAGTAGTAAGTTGTTTCTGAACCAAAGGCGTTCTCGTCTAATAAAGCCGATATGGTTGCAGTAGTTCTTTCTCAGAGAGTAGGCTTGTTCTTGTCTGTGAAACCACGTCCCGTTTGACCCCGTTTCTGAGTACTCGTTCCGCCACTCAACGATAGGTTTTGGGATAGCGCGGTAGGTAGAAGCAAAATAGAAACGGGGGTCTTCTATACTCTGCCACCCTTTGTTTGTAAGGTACTGCCAACCTTCTTTGTGTTGCCTCAGCTTAGCTTGGGTGTCCTCGTCCAACAACCCAAAAGGAGTTTCAATCTTAGTGATGTCTGAATAGTTTACCATAGTGTTGTTTCCTTTTAGATAGTGTTACCCAAGTCTACAAGAAGACTCTCAAGGTCGTTTACCAGAGGGTCATCGTAGCTATTGCTTCTTACTCTGGCTTCATAGAGGATAGCCTGTAGACGGTAGCTTATTTCACCATAAACTTGGTTACTAAGGTTTCTTAGAGCGTCTTCTCTAGCTCTATCTTTGTAGTCTTTGTTACAAGAGTACTCGTAGGGGATCCTAAAGGTTGATACTAGATGAACCTCTAAGTTGTAGACCTCCTCCCCAGTAGGAAGGAAGCGTACTTCTTCGGTAGCATCGTTGATAGCCACTAAGGAGGTTTTTGTTGGTACACGGTGAGAGAGTCTGTCTCGTGCTGCTACTCTAAAATTAATCATTTACAGGTTTCTCAAGCCAGTAGGTGGCAATACCATTGAAAACTTCTTTACGAGTAACAAAGATACAGTCTTGGCCTCGACGGTTGTAACCGCAGTCCTCACGGGAGTCGTACCAGTTACCAACACAGCTACTATACTCGTTTCTCCAGAAGACAGTAGGTTTATCAGGAACAGGAACAGCACGGTAAACAGTACTACCATACCAAGAAGGACAGCCACTAACCTTTGTCCAGTTAGATGAAGAGCTAAAGTACTCAAAGTCTCCTTTGTGACTCTTCATACGACGCTTAGTTTCGTCCCCAAGAAGCGCCCACGGGGTAGTAATCCGGGTTAGGTCTAGGAAGTCAATCGGTGTCATGTGTTCTTTTCCTTAGAAAGGTGTTTTGTTATCGATTTGACGCTGGCGATCGATTTGTTTGAAGACACCAGTCCACTTACTTTGTTTGTACATGTACTCTGCCATAGTGGTATCGTTCATCTGACCAAGGATTACGTCAAGCAAGGCGATGCGCTCTCCTTGGGTAAGTTTAGTAACGTTTGCTCGTATTGTGGTTTGAAGCTCGAAGCTGATAGTCTTGTCCATGATATCACTTTCTTTGTTGTTGTACTTGTCCCAAACTTTTTGAGCAAGCTCTTGGTTTCCTGCATTAAGGTAAGGGGAGAGGTAGCCTGCCTCCTCTTTACTAAACCGGATACCTGCTGAGAAGTGTCCGTTGTTGTTAAGAAGGTAGTAATCTAAAAACGGTCCATACACCCTTTTTGCATGCCCCTTATAGTTGTCATTTAGAGGGAAGCCCCCCTCAGAGACGTAAACAAGAGTAGCCTTCCAAGGGTTGTAGTCATGCCAGTGGGTTTTGATTGTCATTGGTTCTATCCCGGTTCGTTGGAGGAAATGAAGCTTACTGTGGAGACATCAATAAGGCCCTCAGCAAGGAGTTCTTCAAAGGTCTCTTCTTCTTCGTTCTCCCCTTGTTGTAAGTAGTAAGCTGCAGCTGCCCACTCTAGGGCGAGGTCTTCAGTGAGAAAGACAAGGTATTCTTGTCCAATATCCCACTCACACCAGACTACGTAAAGGTTATTCGGGTAGGTACTCATGGTAGTTATCCTCTGTTAAGTGTGGTTAGGCAGGTGGAGAGAATGGCGTTATGGAAGTCAAGAATAGCAACCTTCTGAATAGTCTCAGAGTCATACTGTTGTACTAGGTAAGCTTCTTCAATGACAGCGAGAGTGTACGGGTCGTTCTCCGTAACAATCTTCATCAAGAGGTCCTTTGCAAGACCCTTTTGACGTAACTCCATGACCATCGCCCCAGAGTCAGCTAGGGTGCGGCAGACAGCGGTGGTAGTTTCTGCCATAGCAGGAGCAGCAGCACAGGTTGTCATGGTGACAAGAGCGAGGGTTGAGAGAAAGGTTTTCATTGTTTTAGTTCCTTAAGGTTTGATGAAAGTGAGGAAGTTAGTCGGAGAGACTTTAACGTAGTCACCGCTCATTGGGGAGGTGTTATGGCTTGCCACCTTGACACTCTTGATAACATCCATTTCTTTTGTACCACCGTACATCATTATCTGGTGACTTGGTTGCTTAGGGTTGCCGTTGATCCGGTAGACGTAAGGGTAACCAATACCAAGCTCAGACTTGATGTGTTTTGAAGAGTTGATGATAGACAAGGCATCCTCAAACCCCATACCAAGGATTGTAACATCAAGACCGTCGAGACGACCTGTGTGAAGGTCAACAGGACGTTTGATTAGGCCCATAGCACGGGCTGTGTCCAAAGCTCGATAAGCCTTAGCCATAGTATGAAGGTCTTTTGTATAAAAACAAGGCAAGAAGGCGCTTTCTAGCGAGAGAGTAGAGTCCATGTTATGGTCCTTTTATGTAAGTTATTCGGCTGTACGTGTAGTTGACCAGAAGGGATCAATTATAACCTTCCCGCCCTTAGATCTTTGTCTGATGTTATCACTGTGGAAGTCTGTCTGTGCTCTGGGGTTGTCCAAACAAAACTCCTCCACTATCCTAACAAAGTCCCTTTCTATTTTTCTATCACAGTATTTAGAACCTGTTCTTACAAGGCGATCGAAGTAGCCACCCTTGTCGTAGTCACTGCAAGGATCAGGTAGGAGTTCGAGAGTGACGATGGAGTGGGTTTCCAAACGAGTAACGCTGTAAACCTTTGGAAACCACTTATGTTTATAACGACCGTCCAACACCCCTTCCGCAAAAGGTAAGAACATGTCATAGTTAGGTACTACCTTGATAACCACTTCTGGTAGATCTTCATGAACACCAACGAGGGCAGCAAAAGAACCTCTAGAAGATAGGGAGGTAAGACCACAACGTTCGGCAAACCTATCTTTCTTTTTTGAGTCTTCTTTACCATCCTTGCTTAGGCTAGTACGGATTTCGTTTGACAGTCTGTCTAGTATTTCTGCATCAAGAGCGCTTTTCACTTGATCGTTCCTTTACTTAGATGTTGGGAAAGTAACTTTCGAGAGGCTGGATAAGCATACAACGCTCGTTTACCCAGTCCTCTCCGTAGACTTGTAAGAGGTAGTCCCACTCGGCTTGGTGAACGTAGTAATGCCAACCCTCAACAGGTGTTGACTCAACTATCTTTTTTACCTTCTGCAACCTCTGTGCCACCGTGGGTGAAATCGGGTCGGTCATGGCGGTTACCTCCTTTTCCATTTGCATCGGAGTTATCTCCGCGTACTCGGTCAGGAGTCTCTGAGGTGTCCTCGTCGGTTTCTGTGTTATCATCTTCTGTTGTGTCTTCTCCCTCTTCGTCTGGAAGGTCAGGATCTTCTCCTGTAGGCCCTCCGGTAGGTAGCTCAGGAAGGTCTCGGTCATTGTCGTTATCCTGTGTTGTCACTGTAGGCTGCATCCAGTAAGACCACCCAACAGCCACATCTGTGCAGACGCGCTCGGAAGGGTTAAGCTTATCGATGTACTCGTCAACGCAAAGTTGTTGGACGGGTGGAGTACAAGCTGCTACAGAAGCAACAGCCAAAGCAGCAAAAGAGAGTTTCATAAAAGTTTTCATTGTATTATCCTTTGAGTAGGCCCCCACCCTCTGGATTAAGTTGTGTTAGTCTTTCTTAAAAGAGGAAACCAACAGGGTACACAGGTCAGTGAAACCATCATCGGCATCAATAGACAGGTGACCCAGTTCATTCTTGTAGGGTGTGTATTGTTTACCAACCGTGTAACCGGGGGAGTTGGAAGACGTACAAATAACAGGCTCACCCTCAACAAACAACTTTGGGTGGGCGGTCTTCCTCTGGGCTTCTTTGGTTGCTGCTGTCATGTTCTTTCTCCAGTTGTTTAGTTATTTAAGTTTCTCACACGAGAGATAGCGGACTCCCGATACCAACTCTCCCCAGCGGGACACTTGACATAAGCGCGTTCATAAGGGTCGTCTTGTATAGGTACAAAGGTAGTGCAACTCCCTTGAGAGTTATAACCAACACAAACCATCGACGAAGGTGGTTGGTACCACTGTGCCTCTGAGATTGAGCAGAAACCTGAGTTCAAGTCAAGGCGCATTTCTTTGTTCTTCTTGACTGTCGAGACGATGCCAAAGATAATAAAAATTATAACCAGCAAGATTAAGCCCCGGAATAGCCATTTTTCACGTTTCATACTTTATTCTCCGTAAGCAGTAATAGGAATGGCCCCACCACAGAAGTGTGATAGGGCCGTGTTTAGATTACCAGCCGCCGTTTACGACGCGGTCACGATCGAAGGCAGAAGCACCTGTTACGGAGTCTTCAATACCATCATCCAAGCGGCACTCACTTGCATCCGCATCTGGGTCAAGAGCAGCACCCTTGGGAGAACAAGTCTTCGAGTTTGTTTTCAAGACAATCCGGTAGTTTTCCACACCGACGCTATCCAAGTAGGCAGCAACATCTTCAACGTCAAAGAGGTCGTACTGAGCAGGTACCACTGTTGGGCCAGCTTTAGCGTACGGAGCAGCGACTTCAGAGACGAAGTAACCGACACCTGCCACATGGAAAGCGGGTCCTACGGAGCCGTTACCAAGAGCCTGAACGTTTGTGCGTGTGACGTCTTTAGTCAAACCTGTTTCTGCACCTGCGCAAGCTGCTGTGAAGGCTAGGGCTGCAGCTACTACGGCTGTTTTAATCATTTTCATCATTTTCTGTATTTCCTTTTGTATATACTAGGTTAGGAGTTTCGTGGTTCATAGCCCACGGTAATGCCCCTCAGTTAAGAGGGACACCAAGTAGGTTATTGGTCGGGGTCTGTAACATCGGAAACGTTACCCACAAAGCGGCTAAGAGCCTCTGCGGTGTAGGAGTCTTCCTTGTCGGTAGTCACACCTCCAAGGGTGACAACGTCTGCTGCAAGAGATACAGGTACATCGATGACTACAGCTGCAGCCTTGAGAAGTGAGGTAAACATAGTGTTATTCCTTATTGTTTGAGAGGGGTGAAACCGTTACGTTGTTCATAACGTTCTTCTGGGGTGATGAACTCAGGTAGGGCTTCGTTTTCTTGGTATTGCCGTAGCTCATAGTTCTGTACCGGATCAATTACGATGCGGGTGTTACCTACTGTTCCGAAGAACAAGAGGATAACGAACAACAGAAGGCCAAACATGTTGATGATCTTCTTGAAGTAGGGGTCAGCGCGTTCCATGTCATACATGTGACTCAGGTCAAAGTAGAACAGGCTCAAGATGTAGCGAAGGAACCCCCAGACAATGAGGGAAGCAATTGCTGCCTTGAACGCATGGATAAGAAACATTGTCGATAGGAACTCAATTCCGAACATTTTTGTAAACCTTTTCTTGGTCGATCGCTTCCTGTAGTTCTTCGAAGTACGGGGAACTCTCGCCCCCTGTTTCTCCACATAACTCAATCAGCTTATGGACACGTCTCTTGGCAAACCAAACATTTGCCTTATTTACGAAGTCTCTCATTCTTATTCCATCTCCATATCTATATAGGAAAAGAATTCTTCTTCACAGTCATCGCCGTTTACAGCGATTAGGTGTCCTCTTACTGCCTTCTCTGCGGTGAGGGCTGAGGAGTAAACACCAAAGACATCACCTTCTTCTGTCAACACAACTACTACCTTCATTGGGTTGGTGTGTTTAGTACACGGTAGTCAAGAGCTTCTGACCCCATCATGTCGAGAGGGAAGAAGATAGTGTTCTTGTTACGAGCCATTTCTTTCATCACTTCGAGTTCCATGTAGCGGAGGACTTCAGGAGTCACACCGTTAGCTAGGATGAGGTTCTGTTCAGCAATGGTTTGAGCAGCAAGAATGTCAGCTTCCCTTTCAGCACGAGTTACCTCAAGACGGGCTTGGGCTTCACGGATCTTTACTTGAGCATCAGCATCAGCACGTTGAATATCGATCTCACGACGAGCAGCACTCTCACGGGCTTCTGTGATTGTTGCTGGGTAGCTGATACTAGCCAAACCAAACTGCTTTACTTCAAGAGGAGTTTTCTCAAGAGCAGAGGCAACAGCCTGACGCAGTTCTTCAGAGACTCGGCCTTGGTTGTTGGCAATCTCATCGATAGTGTACTCTGACAGTTTCGATCGTACAACGTTACGTACCACGGCTTTACCGTAGGTGTCATAGATCATAACAAGGTTAGTACCAAAGTTACCTCCACCGAAGATACCGTCACCACTCAAACGAGTAGGGACAACACGATCGAAGACAGAGAGGATTTCATCACGGTCTTGGCTTAGAGCCAGAGTAAACCGCACGTCAACACCAAGATCAAGGTTATCACGAGGCATGAGGACGTTCATTGTCTCTACCATGCCGATGTCACCTGCTTCGATAACAACCAGTTTGTCACAGTTAAAGATACACGGTGTCAGGCGGAAACGTGAGGGTGGAACGAGGTCGCCTTGGTAACCATTCTTACCGAGGACAAGACCAACCGAGGCTGGTGGGACTTCTACTTTTTCGCCCCAGCAACCAGCGAGGGTTGTGAGGAGAACGCCGAGGATAGCAAGTTTTGCAAAGAATTTCATGTGGTTAGTTCCTTTAGTTAAACAATTGTTTTGTAAACGGGGCGAAGACAAGACTTGCTTTCACGATCTCACTCTTACCGTTCTTGATCTGCGCTCGCCAAACGTCACCTGTTTCTTCTCCGGAGCCGTGGACTTCAAAGTTCAGGGTAGGCCAGAGTTCGGAAACTTCTAGCAGGTCTTCTTGCCAGTTGTACCACTTACAGTCGCCCATCCAAAAGGTTGCAAAGCATTGGCATAACTCTGGGTCTCCAATATAGAACTTGTCTGCTGTTTTGTCACACCGAAGGAAGGCTTCTCGTTGAGCCTCGTCCTCAAAGTTGCCGACAGTGATGGTGTAGTCTGTGTAGTATCCCATTGGGATCACTCCTTTAAATTGAAATAGCCAAGAGGGTTACCAAGGACAGCACTATGACAATAACCATCCTCACTGCTCCTTCTGCCCCACCAAAGTAACCACAACCGGGTTCTCGGCCAGTTAGTATACCTTTGATAACTTCCCACTTGGTCATTAGAATAACTCCGGTTTGACTAGTTTGATCTGCAAGATAACGTATCGTTGCAGAAGTTTGTAGTTGACTGTTGGTTGCTTAAACCGCTTGATGAACTCCCAAGACTCTTCAACAATAATGTCATGGTAGACAGTGTTGAGGAGACGAGGAATACTTTTAGAGGTAAAAGGTTCACCCATGTCATCTTCGATCTTGTGAAAGATCTTGTCGATACGAGCCTCTGTTACGTAGGCTTCGGCGATAAGCTGTTCAACTACTTCTTGGTTGATCTCACGAGGCCCAAAGGCTTCGGCGTTGGCTTCTTTGAAGAGGTTAGTTACAAGCTTGGCTGCTTGGTAGTTACCAAACTTAGAGACGTAGTCATAGTTCTTGATGACAACCCCTTCACCACAACCCTTACCATCCTCAATCATGTAGGTGTTCTGTTCAGCGAGTTGCTGGAACTTGATTGCATCGCCATTCTTCACAATCGCCATAGGCGGGATGATCTTAATGTCGTTGCAAGGAACTGACTGGAGAATAGGAGAAAGAGCCGCGTTATACTCATCATAGTGCAGGTAGCAACCTTTGTTTTGATCCCAGACGTCAAAGATGTAGAACTGACGCCAAGCTTCTTCACGATAGCTCTTGAGGCTGTGGGGTACAAGCCACTCACCAAAAATGTTCCACTCGGAGAAAGACTTAACCAACTCGTTAGCAGTCGGGTGATCCTTCATGTGGTTTAGGAAGCCAGCGTTGTCAGCGCCAACGGAGAGTTTACGGTTACGGGAACCTGCTCCCAAGGCGTAGTTTGCGTCATCCCAAAACAGGGACGAGTTAGTACCGTCTAGCTTAGGGAAGACGTGACAGGTTCCTGCCTCAATCCCAAGAACTTCATCCTTGCCAAGACGTGACAGGGAAAGAAAACGTACATAGTCCATTAGTATTCCTCTACTATTGCTACTTTATAACCGAGGTCTGACAACAGGGTGTAAATAGCTGTTGTTCCAAGATCTTCTTCGTTGTGATCCCAGTGGTAGACCTTGTTTCCAACGTAGATACACCACCCATCAGCGGAGAAGCTGATCTCTATTTTCTCTCTGGTCATAGTACAACCACCATCGGAGAGGATAGGTACTCGCCCCACTCTTCCGTAACTTCTTCAGGGTCATCAAACATTTCTGTTTCGTCGTTATACTCTACGAGGCCAAGGTGAGGCTCTCTAAAACAACAGTCGTTGTAGCCGTAACCCTCTGGGTTGTAGCCATCAGCTATTACAGTAGAAGGATCACTCCAAAGAGGTTCATAGTAACCTTGGCTCCTTTCAATAATCACCTCTGAGTCGTGAGGCATGCCATGCAACAGGTTGATCAGTTCTTTAACGTTCATCACAGATATTCCTTTAAAACTTTAGAACGATTTCTTCACCCTCGTAAACAGGGACACGGTCACTGTGTTGCCCAAGGACAGCCTCTAAGCTAGTCAGGAGTTGTTTTACGACCGCACTGGAAGATACGTAGTAAATGGCGGTGTCTGTTTGAATGAAGAAACTCTGTAGGTCAGCGCCCAGCACTGCTTTCAGCTTTCGGCCTGCTCCGGGGTATTTAGCTACTCTCATCGTTTAGTCCTCTTTTTGATTTCTTCAAGGTGTATTGGTTTAAAGGATATCTGCTCAACACAGACACAAAAGTGGTTCTCTGTTGGAGATAGGTCGTCATGGATGTGGCCATGAACGTTAACCCCGTTTGGTTGTTTGGTCCTCTCGTCAATGTCCTTCTGTAAGACAGGGATGTGAGAGAACAAGAACGGGTATTCAGGGTCATTGAAGACCCTCCACAACATAATCTTCTGGAACAGGTTACGTTCAGTAAAGAACTTGATGTTGTCATGGTTTCCCACAATCAAACGCTTCTTACCGTTTAGCCGAGGGTGGATGTTGTCTGCGTAGTACTCCTTGCTTCCAAAGGTCACATCACCGAGGTGATACACTTTATCCTCTGGCTTGATGGTTTTATTCCAGTTATCAATCAGCACCTCGTCCATCTGTTTTGTGTTGTTGAACAACGCAGCACGAGACTTAGAGTACTTCAGGATGTTAGTATGTTGAAAGTGGGTATCTGAAATGAACCAGATATCATTTTTAATTGTAGACAAGAGTTTCTCCTTCGTAGTCTTCGAAACGATCTTTCATTCTCTGAATCGCCTCCTGTGGAACGGAGTGTGTACTTTCATACTCATTGCACATACGGTAAACCTCAACGTTGTAACCCTTGTTGTGGGCGTAATCAACGTAGTCTCTGAACTCCCACTTTCGGGTGAAGGTGTTAGAGATAATAAGGTCAGCCCCACGGTCCATGACAATCTTAGCAATCTTGTGCAAAGCGACGTGGTTGTGGTGTACATGAGAAAGTTCCCACTGGTAGGAGTCGTGTTTGACACAGAGCATGTCTGCCTCAAGGTGGATACAATCTAGATCTTGGTTTTTAACAAAAGTTGTCTTTCCAGAGCCAGTGATCCCCCTAACAATGAAAAGTATTGGTGCGCCCTCAATGGTCATAGGCTGTTCACTTTCTTTTTGATTTGCTCGAAACATACTCGAACATCTAGTTCGTCAGGTCGGCCCTCCTTACCAACACCCATGAGGGTTTCAGTGATCTGTGAAGGTTGATGAACCATAACGTCATCTAGGACAAGCCAGTGAGGGTAGTGCTCTTCACCTGACCCATCATCTAAGAAGGTGTAGCGACTACCCTCCGCTTTATACTCTTCAAATGTCATTCTGTTTTCTCCTCGAAGGCAGTACAACGATCAACCCAAACTGGATCAAAGTCATAAGGCCAAGAACACCAACCTTGCATAACACCATGTTTGATAAGGGTAATTTCAGGTAGAACCTTCGTGTCCTCTACGTTAATTCGGCAGCTGCGGTGATGTGTGGTAGAGCTTACCACGCTCTGTCTTGAAAACTTGCACTTGTGGCAGTTAGGTCGATCAGTCATTTGACTTTCCTTGTTTAGATTTCTCTATTATAGATGCCAGGATTTCCTCACTTATATTTGTTAGCTCGCGCCTTAGCCCGTCGTGATTTTACCACGGCAGAAAAGCCTGCAACCAGACCTACAGAGATTGCTCCGAAGAGAATGATACCAAGGAGGATAGCGATCGGCATCCAGAGAGGGGCAAGTACCCACCACCAAGACCAAGCGATGTAGCCAGTAAGTTTCAAGCCAATGAAGAGGACAGCCAAGAGGCTAAGAAAGCCTGCACCACCGCCACCGTTTACTACTTGTTGATTGTTGTTAGCCATTTTTATTTCTCACTTTTCTAATACTAATTGTTTTGTCATTAGTCGGCAGTAATATTTTGCCAACGTTTTCTAAAGGTTATCTTAGCAGGATTGATCACAACCATGATCACCACAGGTGTCACAAAACAAGGGGCAGTAGGAGCACCCAAAGTCAACTAGGGTGTCACCATCCTCATCCACAGGTTCACCACACTCTTCGCAAGTGTAGTAAACTTCTTTAGTTTCCTCTGTCATTTTTATCTGCCTCCAGCCAAACCAAACGGTCAATGTCACCACGGTTAATACCGATGTCTGCCAACTCTCGGTTAGTTAGTTTGTTCAGTTCTTTGATTACTTCCCGGTGTTTCCGCCAAGTCATAAGGAAGTTCATGTAGCGTTTAAAGATGTTCATCGTTTGTTATACTCCTTTGGGGTAAAGAATAGGGATACCGTTGGTGGGTATCCTAAGTTGTTTTGTGAGTCAAAGTTACACTCCCAACCCTCATCAACGTTAGGGTAGTACTGGAAGCTAATCTCAGACAGGGGTGGATACCTCTTTAGAAGCTTCCGTAGCTCCTTTACTGTCACTCTTCGTCCTCCAATTCAAAATCATAGTCTTTTGGGTCAAGCCCGACGTTTTCGAGGTTGCCATAGTTGGCTTCCTCAGCGTCATAGTCTGCTTGAGACTCTGCCTCGTCTCTCCAAGACTCGTACGCCAGAATTCCTGCTTGCTTCTCGTTTTCTGCTTCCACTACGTCATAGCTAGTGCCGTAGCCAGCGTTCCAAGAGATTAAATACTGTTTCATTTTGTTTCCTTATACAACAAAGCCGTGAATTTTCCCTAGTGTAGAGTCAACAATGTGACCCCTGTAATAGCTATCGTAGTAGTCCCACTTAAGCTCAAAGTCTTGGTCTTCATAGGTTACAATGATGATGTCAAGAGCATTGGTTTCTGGACAACGGACGTACTCCTTAAAGCCAACAAAGAAGTATTCCCTCTGCTGGTTGTAAGGGATAAACGTTTCAAACTGCTCTTCTTCAATCGACATTAAGTTCTTCCAATACTACAATTTGAATACCTTGGCTCTTCAGCAAGCCTACCCTGTCTTTCAACCCAGACGCAACAGCACAGAGCCTTGTTTTAGGCAACTGTAAGAAGTCCTGAACTGGTCGAACTTTCCAACGCCACATAGAGAAGCTACGGCTTCCTATCTTTTTGTTTATGAGGTTCAACCGCTCTTGTGAAGTGTCGGAGCAGTAGATAGTAGAAATGTGAGGGTTAAGCCAAAGGCGCTCAATTAGTTCTTCCGTAAAGTCATCAATACCAAAGATAGAGACAGAGGTCTCATCGTCTAACACCGTCTCAACAAAGATATCTGCTGCTTTCTTCGGCCCAAAAGGTTCTGCCGGAACCTCTGGCTTAGGAGCCTTGGGTGTTAGCTTGATCTTCTTGGGCCTTCCACGGCCTCTTTTTGTAGTGTCTTCGGTTGTCATTTAAGTCCCCTCTTTCAGTCGTTTTAGGAGCATGTCTTCATAACCCCCGATGAGTTCGAAGATTTGTGGTACTTGGTTCTTGCCTAGATCAGCAACAAGGAGTTCCCGTAGGCGGGCATTGCCTAGAGTAGTAACGTCTATGTAAATATAGTCTTGATCGTTACCCTCTAGGAAGCCTTTTGCTGCATCACAGAAAGAACAATTTGGTCTTCCAAAAACAACGTGCATTACTCCGCCGCCTCCTGAGCTTCCATCACGGCTTTCAACTCAGCACGAGCCGACTCAACAGCCCCAACGAGAACGACAGCAATGTCTTCGTGTGTTAGGTTTTTACTGTACATCATAAGCATACCGTCTTTCACATGCAGAATAACTGCTTGAGCCAAAGGGTCAGTAATGACTTCCTGAGTAGGGTTTACCATAGCTTCGGCATCAGAGTTTTCAATAGGTTCCATAGGGGTGTTTCCTTTTTTGTGTTTGTTTGTTCAAGAATTTTTTGGTCTGCCCTCACCGTCGCTTGGGCGGCAAGGACAAAGTTAGCTTCAGCGGCTTCTTCGATCATTAGATCTCACAACCTCCTGCACCGCAGGCAAGGGTTTGAGCACCTTCAGTGTTATCTTCTTTTTCGTAGTACTGAAGCTGAGAGAAGTCGATGTCAGGAGTACTAGCCAAGGCGGCTTCATATTCCTCTTTAGTGCAACTTTCATACGGAGCCTGTTTGTAGGTATGCTCTGTGTATGGTAAGAATGACACACCAGTGATGTAGTCGAAGTTTTGGTAGACCCAGTCACCCACGGTCAGCCACTCATGCTCTTTGACGTAGACAGTGACGGAGACAGAGTGTTCTGACCAGTACTTCTGGAACAGTTTCCAGTTTTCAAGCTGTTGAATAGCCCCTTGCTCTCCGGCCAACACTGCGGCCTTTGGAGCCTTAATTGGGAAGTAGAACACAGTGGTTCTTTGGGGGTTCATCAGGTCAGGCTCATTACGAAGACCTTGGTCTTTGAGCATCTGTGTGAGAGGGTCGTTATTGCTCTGGCGTACAGAGCGGATGTAGTACTCATCAAAACGACCGTGGATGCCAGAGGCAGAGTCAACCAGTTGGGAGACAGTACCAGAGGGCTTGACAGTCGTTACCGCTGTAGAAGGTTTGATACCCAACCGTTCAGCAAACCGGATGTTTGTGTCTACAGCTACAGCTTTGAGGTACTCTAAGGTCTCTTCTGTTGGGTTCTGCAACAGTTCACAGTCTTGGATCCCTGTCATAGAGACACCCAACAGGCGCTCTTCCTCACAGTTCTTCTTCCAGATGTTACGGACATACTTGAAGTCTGTTAGGGAAGACTGTAAGGTACCGATGATAGAAGCCATGCGTACCTTAGCAGCAAGATCCTCTAGGGTGTCACCAGCACGGGCAACCACCTCTGTTAGGTTACAAAGTTGAGCGTTACGAAGTTGAATCTCAGCACAAGGGTTAGTTCCAACCAAGAGGTCAGCGTCACGCCTTGCAGGAGCAAACTCGCGAGCACCACCACGGTTAAAGATACCGCGCTCACCGGAGCCAGACTTCATAAGAGAAACCCACTCGTCCATAAACACAGCCATGCTTGGCTTCTGCTCGTAAACAGCAGAGTTGTTAGCCAAGGCACGATGAGGGGCGATTTCCCACCAACGACCCGACTTGGAGTCACGGATCTCAGGGTCACCGAGATCAGACAAAGAGATTAGAGCAGAGCGGCGAACACCACCAACAACAACAATCTCAGCAATCTTACAAATAATGTCGTGTACTTCTTGTGGTGTAAGTTTACGTCCAGCAGCTTTCTTGAAGACTACTGTTAGGTAAGCAAAAAGATCCATAAGTGGTTGCGGACCAGAAGCTCGTCCACCCATAGTCTTAAGTCGTGCGCCTTCACCGCGAATTCGAGAGTAGTCCCATTCATGTTCATTTCCTAAGTAAAGGTCAGCGATCAACTTACGGAGAGCTTTAGCCCAACCTTCGGAAGAGTCACTGATAGTGATAACCCGTTCTGTCTTGACAAAGTTGTCATTGATAATAGGGAGTTTGTTAACGTACTTTGCTTCGGCAGAGAAGCCAACCCCTGTACCAGACATAAGAATGTACAGGATTTCATCAAAGACACGGATGTGGTCTACAGCAGCAAAGCTACAGTTGTAGCCTCGGAAGTGGTTAGCCTCTAAGGCCGGACCAGCGGCCCACATCGAGCGCATGGAAGGCATTACTTTGAGGTTATAAATAGCCTCTTCCATTTCTGCAAACTCTTGGTCTGTCAGGACGTTGTTGCCAATTTGTTTACGCCAGAACTTCATGACACGGGCAACAGTTTCTTCCCAAGTCTCACGGCGTCCTTCTGTGTCTAGGAAGCGTGAGTAACGAGAGAGGTGAATAAATTTTTGATAGCTATCCATAGTAGTTTCCTTCTTTTTATTGTTCTTGGGTCGCATGGACCGTGCTATTATTCGTCTTCGTTTTCTTCTTCGTCAGGCTCTTCGTCTGTGTACTCAAACTCATCCAGTCCCACAATCAGCAGCCAAGCTGAGAAGAGGAAGGCACGATCATCGTCACTAAATTTCTTTTTGAGAGAAGGGTCGTTTAGGAAGCGGGTAACCCCTGCCTCGTTGTCTGCCTTAAAGTTTACGTACATAAGGTCGTCGGCGTACTCCCACAGTTGTCGCTGATGCGGTGTGAGTTCGCTGATTTCTTTCAGTTCATCTGTTGTCATTAATTCATTTTCCCTTGTGATTTTACCATTGTAGCTTCGTGGATGTCGGAGAACATAAGGAAGTACTTCTTTCCTTCCTCGTCTAGCTCATCGAAGCCCTCTTTAATTCCTTCTAGGAATTGCTTATCATAGTTTGTTAGTTCAAAACCCTTAACCATTTTGGTAAGGATTGATGTGGACATTGCAATCAAAAACTTTTCTTGTGTCATTAGAAGTCTACCTCTGCTGTTTCGTCAAAGCCTTCCATACCATCATCCACTGTACCAGTCAAGCGACCAGTCGGATAATCGTAACCTAAGTTACCAGAAGGACCAGTTAAGCCTGTATAACGGCATTTCAATACTTTTGTCTTGATAGTGTTTCGTACTTCCTCGTCCGGCGAACCGGAGTCACGAGCAAAGGCAATAATGTCCATTGAGATTTGTTTGATAGAGCCAGAGCCACGGATGTCATCCATGCTTGGTAGTTTACCATCCTCAAAGGACTTACCCTTGTTATCTGTCTTACGTAGGTGAGAGATAAGGCCAATCCAGACGTTATGCTTCTTAGCGACTCGTAGGAGTTGGTTCATAATCTTATCGATAGCTTCGTTACCTGTTAACCCTTCTGCGCCTTCTGAGGCAAGGATAGTGATGTGGTCAACAAAGAGATACTTGACACCTTTTAGGCACATGTACTCAAGAAAGTCCATGATAGAACCGTCTGAGATGGAGCCTTGGTGGTCAAGAACCATAACCCGATCTTCCCCGAAGACTTTATCAAAGCCAATCTTCAGTTCTTCTTCACCGATCTCTTCGGCAGCGGGATTCTTAAATAGGGCCATACCCGCCATTTTCCTTGCTGTCTCTGCTGGAGACTCCTCAAGGCTGATAATACCGATCTTGTCTTCTGTTGTCTGTGTCAGGTGGAGAGCAATCTCCCTGAGCAGGGTTGACTTACCGGATCCTGTACCAGAAGTCCAAAGAGTGATTTCGCCGAAGCGCATACCCTTAAGCTTCTCGTTTAGGCCCGACATGAAGGGCGGGTAAGGAACGGACTCAATGTTATTGTAATCAATAAGTTGGTTCCAAAGGTCATCTTTTGTTAGGATACCTGCGGGGGTGTAGTCCACAGCGTTCCAGATAGCGTCCATGACAGCTTTCTTGTCTTTGACCCAGAGGTCTGAAGCGTCTTTCTCGGTGCTCTTTACAATCCTTACCTTATCGAAGCCAAGGATCTTAGCAGCTTCGGGCATGGCGATGTTACCAGCAGAGTCATTATCCATCCAGAGAATGATCTCATTATACTGTTGTCGTAGTTCTTCGCGGATCTCAATCAGGTCTTTGATACCAGTTGCCGAGCGAAGGGACATAACAGGGTAGAAGCGTTTGTACTTAGCATAGGTCGCAGCTTGGACAGCACAGGCATCTTCTTCACCTTCTGTAATAACAAGCTTTAGGCCACCGTTAAACTTCTCGTAGCCAAACAGCTTTGAGACTTTACCGATAGAACCCTTGCTCTTAAAGTCCTTTGGTAGGACTCGGATCTTGTAGCCTTGTGGCTTGTCGTTGATCCAGTCATAAGGGTAGTACTTCTCTGCCACGTTCCCTGAGCTATCATAGCCAACCTTAATACCATAGAACTCATAGATCTCTTTTGGTACTTTACGTTGATAGTCGGCAGCAGAAACAAAGTCTTTAGTTACCTCTTCAACTAACCAATCACGGTTCTTTGAGGGGCTTTTACTTGAGTACGGCTTCTTCTCGGTCTCAACCGTGTCAAAGAGCGCGTCGAGGTCTTCTTCTTCTTGCATAAAGTCTCCTTTTGGTTTCATCCACGGCTTAGAGCAACCCGGACTAAAACAATAACTTGTTCCATCTTCGTAGACTGCTCTGTTGTCGCTACTTCCACAGTGGTCACAGGCGACGTGGTCTACAATTCTGCTCACTTACGGTATCTCCTTTTGAAGTTCCTTATAAATTTATGTGTGTTGCTGGTTACAACCTCTTTTGGGGCAAACCGAATAGCTGCAATCTGACCGTTATAGAAACGCGGGGCTACACCACACTCAAGCTTTTCTGTCATTACTCCTAAGAGCATCTGAGAGTAAGCTTCTGCGTAGTATAACCCTCCTTTGGTTTTGTAAAGGTCAATAATCAGGAACTCGAACTTATCCTTTCCGATTTCCTTGATTGCGTTGTTAAGGTGTGTTGACGAACCTGTGTAAGTCCTCCACGGCATTTCTTTACCATAAGTCTTACTTTTCTTCTTGCCACCATGTCTCATTTGTTTCTTACCGATGTAGAACTGGTTGGTAACCTTGTTCTCAATCATGTATATGAAACCTGTGTAGGTGGAGGTATCAAAATAGTTGGGGAAGTTGCCGTAGAAGTTCCAGTGTCCTAACTCTTCGTTACTGGATTGCTTCATTGTACTCCTCACGGGAGACTTTAAAGTGATCTCCGAACTCTCGCCAGATGTGGATCAAACGGCCATTGAAGATGAAGTTCTCATACCCCATGTCTTCCCCATAAGCCTTAGCGTAGGCTCGGCATACAGCACCCTTATACTCGTCAGGGGTTCCCAGCCCGTCTAGAATCTTGTCGGCTGACTTAGGCCCACAACCTTTTATACCCGGAATGTTGTCAACGTTGTCACCCATGAGGATTTGATACCAGTAGAACCTCTCAGCATACTCAGGAGTGACCTCGTATTGGTGGTTGTGTTTGGTCGGGTGTATGTTAATATAGTGTTTACCATCAATACAGTCTAGGTCTTTATCGATCGAACAAATGATAAAGTCTTTGAAGGTGCGCTTACACTCAAGAGACCAAATTCGTAACAGATCATCTGCTTCATAACCATCACAGACAACAGCTTCCTCTTTTGAGGAAAGGTAGTCTTTTAGATCATTGAACCATACTGGTTTATCATTCCTAACAGCAGCCCTTGTCTTGGAGGCTTTGTATTCAGGATGAATTAGCAGTCTGTAGTTATTTGGTCCACCAACAGCAATAGCATAGTTGTCACAGAAAATGTCGTTAAGCATCTTCTCAAGCAGCATATCCATGTTGGCTTTAGCTTTCTCAAACCCGTTCTTAGCAAAAGAAGCCTCAGCTAAAACAAGTTGTCGGTCATAGTGTTCTTGAGTGATATCCCCTTTATGGAAACGTTTCTCAAGCTTCTTTAGGTAGGTCTCATAGGTTCGCTTAACATGCCAGTAGGCTTGATAGATGAGTGGATCTCCATCAATTAGTGCAATCATAGAGTAGTTTCCTTATTATTGTTGGTGGTCACGATAGGCTTCACAACCCACACAAAGATGACTATCAAAGTCTGCATAGTTATCTAAGCAGTCATCACAGAGTTTACCATGATCGCTGAAGAAAGCGAGAGGTTGTTCCCCCGCCCCCATTGCTTCAAGTAGTGCAGCATCAGCTTGTAGTGCTCGCATCATTTCTCTGTCCATCAAAAAGTCTCCTATTGTTTGGTCATTAGTCGGCAGTAATTTTCCATCTTAGTTTACTTAGGGTTATCCAACAGCGCCTGCCTAGAAATTATAGCTGCATTGCTGTCCTTACCACTAACAGAAAGGATTGCCTCCAAGGCCATTTTGTAACGGGCCGTAAGGATCCTGTCTTGGTCTTTGTTTACCAAGTCCGGGTTAAATCTTCGTTCAGTGCTCATGGTGCAATTCCTTCATCCCAGTCTCCACCGTGGAGATCTCTCAGTTCTTGATAGTACTCTTTAGAAGTGAGCGCCCGGACCATCATGTCAATGACCCAGTTCTTGTGGTGTGATCCTTCGATACCACCGTAGTTTACAGCAATGTCTACCGCCTCATCAATCTGGCAGAGCAGAAGGTCGAGCTGTTCAGTATGGTCGTCTAAGTCATGTGTCAAGGTTTGCCCCTAAAATCTGTTTCGGGTTAAGTAGTCGGTCTTCAAGCTTAGCGATACTCCTCTCCATAAGTTCTTCAAGGGTGTAGCCTCGGTTGTGAGCTATAATAGTAACATACCAGAGAACGTCACACATCTCTTCGCAAATCTCCGGACCCTTTTCCAAGTCGTATCTTACCTCTTCCATCCGCTCCTTCATGACCTCACCACACTCGCTTGCAAAACCAGTGAAGAGGGTTTCATCTGTTGTACCGTCCTCAACAAAATCAAAGGCTAGGTCAGTGTAAATCTTTGTTGTCATTACCATTTTCAGAATTCCTTAGTAGTAGTGGCCTTTGAAGACCAGATTTAGTCCGTAGCCTTGCTTTTCATCGTCTTCCCATCCCCAGACGTCACCATCAGGCTTGGCCTCTGGTGTGGGGACCTTAATAATAATAGAGCGGGATTGCCCCGCAAACTCCACTTCGATAGCAATATCGTCTTGGTCTTCCCAGATTACTTTGGCTGAGGATTGCATCATTGGTAAATAGCTTTCTGGTTTGCCGTTCCTAGATCACGGAGAGGCTGTAGGTTTTTAAACATACCGATGAAGTCTGCCAGCATGTTACCGTCCATGGTAATAACGTTGGCTTCCCCTTGATTCTCGTTGTACTGTGTCAGGTAGACCTTCCCGTCATTATTAAGGTGAACAATTAGATCTTCATAGGTGCCTGCCTTATCAAGGACTGTTACGACTGCGCCGTGGTTGTCAAGTTCAACTGTTTGCATGATAGTTAGCCTCAATTTCTTTGTTAAATTCTTGGCAAAGGTAGTTGTGCATAAACATGGCGCACATCATTCCATTGTCCTTGTGAATACGTAGTAGGTCTTCTAGGTTGCCTTGCGTTGTTGGCGTGTAGAAGAAGTTTACTGGTTGAAACTTTGTCATTATTTTATCTCCCTCTCTCTGCGTAAAGCTCGTTAATCATATCTTCAAATTCATAGTTGTAAGCCCAAGGCGCGTTTGGACCAGCGAAGTTGCTATTTGCGTTGTTTATCTTCTCAAGTACGTCTTCTAATGCTGTGAGGTAGGGGTCATCGTCATCATTCATTTAAAGGAACCTCTCTCAATCATCATGTTCAGACGGTCTGTTTCTAAATAGCCATTAAACAAGATAACTGGTTTCTCGCCCTTTTCCTTTTTAATTTGAGCACAACCAAAACGTGCTACCTTGTTAAACTCCGACCATTTGTCTACGTCCCCGTTGTAGCCTGTGCCACCCTTGTGACCCCATAGTACGTGAGTTTCGTTTTTGATGTGGCCGTTATTGTAAACTCGCCAAATTCTTACGGTACCTTTCGCACTAATCATAGTGACGTCCTCCAACAACCAGAATGGTAGAACTCTCCACCTTCATTGTGATATTTTTCATAAATGCTCTTCAAACCTTTCTTGTTTGGGTGTTTCCGAACCCACATACCTGTTGCGGGTTCGAAATGTTTCTTAAAGAAGTTGTCCAGCTTGATTTTCCCTGTCTTTACTTCGGGTAGAATGAGGTACGAGATACGATCAAACTCTGCATCAGACATGATTGAGGTATTTTCATACTCGTAGGCGTAGGCTGCAACTGAGAGGCGTATACGATTGCGGATCTCCTCGTTGTATTCAACTTTAAAGAGGGAAAGTTGTTGCGCATTGTTTACCACCGGATAATTTGTGCGTTGGCGTAGGGGCTACGATGATCAAGTTTGTAGCCAAGAGCCTTAAGCTCTGACTCTTCCTCTTTAGTAAGGTAGTAGGTTACTGCGGCACTTGTAAACCCCTCGTAGGTGCGCTGTTCAATTTTCTTTTTGATGTTTACCTTGCGTGAATCTGCAGTAAGCTCCCTTGCCGTAGAAGCCTTAATAAGTCCGTACATCATAGTGTGTTCTCCTTTAGTGAACGTCGTAGTAGTCTATACCAATATTGCAGTCTCCACAAGTCATAATGTTTACGCCAACTTGCTTAGGTGCGTCCTCAAAGGCTTTCATAATAATTGTCTTAGCTAGTTCAGCTTGGGACTCAATGACCTCGTAGGTAACTTCATCGTGGTAGAACAGTAGGATTTTGGCATCAATGTTTTGTAGCTTGAACTGCCTTTCAATCTCAAGAATAGTCAGCTTCATCACAACAGCCTCAGCACCCTGAATAAGGTAGTTAAGGGCTTTGTGGGTTGTTTCACAGTAGATTGGGCGTCCGTCAAGTCCGATAATGAAACCGTTTACTTCGACTTCAGCCTTAGTCTCTTTGATAAGTTTGTCAAGCTTAGGATAAGCCTTCTGGAACTCTGCCTTGAGCTTGGTACCGATCTTCTCAGAGACACCAAGGATAGAAGCTAGCTTAGCACCACCAGCGCCATACAAGAAGGCAAAGATGAAGGGCTTAGCATCAGCACGAGAGATCTCAACTCCAACAATCTTTGAGAGAATGTCAGCGTTCTTTTGGTGAATGTCACCTTCCAGAACCTCTTTCATAAACTCAGGATCGTTCATAAAGTAGGCAAGAAGCCGTAGCTGACAGGCAGCAGAGTCAGCGGAGACTAGACGTGTCCCCTCTGGTGTTATGAACAGGCTTCTGAACTCCCTACCTAGTGTAGCCCGACCTCCGGGTAGGTTAGCAATAATTTTATGGGTCTGCCTAAACGTAGGGGTACCAATGTTGAACACATCACCGTGGAGGCGACCCTCTTCATCAATGTGGTCAAACCAACCGTTGATGATAGAGTTTCGGGAACGTAGGGTGTAGTACTCCATAAGAGCCTTACCCATTTCCCCAAGAGGTCTAAGGGAAGTGTCAGAGAGTTTGGCAGAGACCTTTACAAAGGCTCCGTTGATCCTCTTCCAGTTCCACTCGTCCGGTTTCCAACCGATTGAGCCGAGGTGACGCTTAACCGTATCAGTGTTGCCAATATCACCAGCAGTAAACTCAACCCTGCAAAAACCCAAAGACTCCCGAAAGAAAGGGCTAGTATCAACAGTGGTGTCATCAGGAAGGCCAAACCAATTGATAAGGTGTCTGTTAAGCTTTCCTGCTTTCGTGTAAGTCGGCGTCTTGACTTGACCATAGCGTTTTCCTGTAGTAGGTTCATTGTCTATTGTTGTATCTGCATCAACAACTTTGACAGTTGCGGGTAAAAATGGGTTAACGTAGTCCTCAATCTCCTTGAGCTTCTTACCGATAGTTACTTGGAGTTCTACTGCCCCTTCGCGGTCAAACAACCAACCATTCTCAGACTGCTTGGCCATAACGTAGTCCATGTCAATCTCTGTTGTCAGAGCGTTAACCATAGACGGATTACGGGTTTTCCTGATAAAGGCGTTTAGTTCCTTACGTAGGTAAACGTAGACCTTAGCGCCCAAGCGAACGTCTTGCTTCATGTACTCAAACATGTCTTCACTAAACGTATCAAAACCGCCTGTGTAGTCGCCCTTGTAGAAGGTACCGATAAGTTTACGGAGTTCTTCTGCTAGGACTTTGTTACCCATCCGGATTGCTCTGCCCAGAGCCTTTCTGTTCTCGTCTTCAAAGAACTGGCCCCACTTTGCCAAGGAGTGTCCGAAGCCAAACCTGTTAAAGTCTAGAACTTGTGACATTACCTTTGTACACTTTACGTTTGCTTTTGGTATCCAAACGTAGTTAAGGAGTAGCAAGGCAAGCTTCTGTAAAGCAGGGACATCGTAGCCGTTAGCGTTGTGAGCAATAATGTTGTCCGCGCTGTCTAGGAAGTCTAAGAACTCCCTAAACTGGTGTGCGCGGAACCAATATTCCCCCCCTGTGTCAATGTCAGTAGCACCAGCACAGTGAAACTTTGTGACGTTCCGGAGAAGGTCGTTGTTCTCTGTGTCAAATACTAAGTTCATTACACAGCAACCTTGAAGTCATGCGAATAGTACTCCCTCCCACGACCTCCTTCTAACGTAAACCAACCGTCAGCTAATACACCAGAAACCTTGTTTACATGGCTACCTGTAGCTACAACCATATTCCCATTCTTTAGCCTTACGAGGTCGCCTATATTTAATACAGGCTCTTCTAGAGAGTTCGGTTCATCGAACTCACCACGAGGTTTTTCTTTACGAATACCTCGCTTGAACTCAATTTCTTCAACAAGACGGTTACCATACCAAGCAATCTTAGTTGCATCTTGTAGCTCGTCATCCTTCCCGCCTAAGCGGAAAGAATACTTGAAGACCTGACCAAGGACGTGAGCAACAACACCTGTATGCCGTGACAGGGCATACCGCATGATGTCAAGGTACTCAAGGCCCTTGTTAAGAAAGTGTTTTAAGTCGTCAGGGGACATGATCTTGTAGTGTTTTGGGTTGATAATAAGGTCTTTTTCTTCATCTGTAATCGCACCAAAGTCACCGTGGAATTTGTTATCTGTCTTCATGTAGTTTCCTTTTATTGTTATGGGTAAAGCCACTCGTGGACTTCTACCTCGTCAGGTACAAAGGTCATATCACAGTCGGATACGTTATATCTCCTTTGGCAAGATGACTCGTAGCCGTGTAGAACAACACCAAAAAGTAGGATACCTACAAGGAACCCCCTAATGTAGAAGCCGGGGATATCTGCTTCGTGTACTTTGATCACCATGGCATTGCTCCACAAAATGCGCAAGGGTGGCTTTCACCATCCTCTGTTTCTGGCCCTTGGTCGTTACACCAACAGCAGGGTTCATCGTGGTATTCTTCTTCTGTGTCACCCTTTTCCATTTAGCTCGCTTTCATTTCCTGAACCGCTGCCTTCAGTGCGGCCTTGTTTGGGTATCCGTAAAGTTGAGCTGCCATTTGTTCTGCTTCAAAACGGCTTTTCCCCGCATCGTACTCAAGGATAGCGGCCCGTTCTTCATACAGGTCGTCTAGCCGTTGTCCGTTAGCTTTATCATAGTTTGCTGACATTTTCTAGGATCCTTTTAATGGCCTGAAGGTCTACCTCAACACCGTTGACTTTGAGGACTAAGTTGATAGAGATTTCGTGAGAGTCTTTCTTTTGGGTAGGTCGGTTTACTAGCTCCCAAGTCCCGTGGTTACCTCTTCTGCCAAAGTCCATACCTTTATGTTTTAGGTAAGGGGTGCCACCCCCATCTCCTGAAAGGGTGGCAGTTTCACCGAGGTCTAACCTGTAGAGGTCACAAGTAGCCTTCAATGTCGTGTTGTCACCCAAAGCCGGACCAATCAACCGAATCTTGTCTCCGGGTTTGAAGCCAAGTGTTTTGAAAGTTTGCATGTCTTTAGTTTTGGTCGTCATCATACGCGCCTCCTTTAATTTCATTCCAGATACGCCGATCTTTAAAGCAGTTATGGCCCTCTGGTCGTAGCTTTTCTTCAAGAGCGTAAGCTTGTTCTTTAGTCAGGCCAGTTTTAATAGCCTTGATTGCGATCGCTCCTTCACCGAGTTGTTCAAACATCTGGATCACTTTACGACGGCGGTCGCGGCTACCCATGTCACACTCCATGCGTTCAACGAGGTAACGCTGGAAGACTTGACCTGTTGTTGCATAAGGTGACACACCAACATAGCCCCACTCTAAATCACTTGGTATCCAGCCACGAGTCTTCCCTGTGTAGTACAGGTGGTAGGCCAAGAACTCGTCTGTTCTATGGTTAATGTGGTGGTGCTTCATAAGCGCACTGTACCATTTTGTTTTAGACATTAGTCATCATCCTTAAAGTATTCCCAGAGCATTTCAAACATTGAGTCTGAGTTAATGTCTGAGTATTCATAAACGTCTTCACCAACAAAGGTTTCTTCAAGTGCAAGTTTTATAACCGCCTTAATTTCTTTCTCTAGCTCAGGTGACATCAATAGTACTCCAATACCGCTTCAATAGCCTCATCAAGGCTGTAGTGCTTCTCTGAATACATGGCCTCATAAAACGGGTGGGGGTGGTCACTTTCATCACACCAGAGAATGATGATCTTGTTTTTGGTATGCGCAAACATAACTTCCATAGCCGTACCTGTCCCTTTACCGGACGAGCGACGAGCGTCAACAAGCACTACCTTAGAGTTGGCAATGTCTTCAAGATCTTGTTTGAAGATACGTTTGCAGATGTTCATTCCTTTAACAATCTCTTGAAGGTGGTCTACCCCCTGAAGTTGATCGTGGAAAGAGACTCGACGTGTGGGGTCAAGGTTATCGATCCCAGCAGCATCAAACCGTTCTGCGGCTTGACGACGCCAGCTTGTCATGTGGTCAACAGAGACATCCTCCATTGGGCCAGCAAGATAGACGTGGTTTTTATGTTTAGTCATTATAGTATCCAATCCATTTCTTCTACGGTTTCAACAAGGTCGAGGCTGAGAAGGCCATAAGGCCCATACAAAGAGCGCCAGTTGTCTTTACACTCTAAGTTAAGAATGTCAACACACTCTTGAGCAACTTCTTTGGTCTTGACAGCAAAACAAGGGTTTTCTTCAGTCTCTTTCATTACTAAGTGTATTCTAGTTGTTGTCATTCTCTTTCTCCATCTCTGCTAGGGTAGCTTGAGCGGCCCCTATTTCCCATCTAAGGCTTCTGCCATTATCAGGTTCATAGTATTCCTCGATTATGCCTTTTAGAACATCCATCAGAATCTTCGCCTTTACTTCAACCAAGTCAGCGGGTGGCTGTATGGCGCGGTGATTTGTGTATTCTGTAGACTTCACAATGGTCGCATCAGTATAACCTTTCCGCCAACCAAATTGACCATTTGTAAAGCCCGCGTCGGTAAGGGCCTGTCGTGCGCTGCGGTCACTGTCAAACTTGCCAAAGTGAACAGCAGGCCCACGCAATTCGTTACCTGATGTGTATGTCGTTACTGTATAAATCGGCACATAGTCACACACACCAGTTTCAGGTGCTTCACTCATGGTCTGTTCCTTTCAGGTTTTTGTGTAAGCCGTTCTTCCACATCGCGGACAATACCACGGCCACAGTAACCCGCTTGGCGTTTCGATTGGTTCTATGTTCGGCGAGATAGTCCAGCGATGGCCTAGCCAGCTTTTGCATCTCATGGCTTTTCCTCCATTGCTGCTAGGTCGTCGCCGAACCATGCCATTTCCCAATTCGGGCCATATAGACCTTCAAGGGCTTCGCGCATCCTATTTCCTTGCTTCACCAGCGCCTTCACCTTCTCATTGGCAAACGCCTGTTCGTCGGTGGCTGGTAGGTCGGCGCGGCGGTATTCAATGTCAGTGTCACGTATCCCCATCGGGTCGTGACACCACGCCGTAAGGTCAGCGGCTACCCATATCCTCTTTGGTGCGTCACTCATAGTCTGTTTCTCTCAAATTTAACCGTCGATAGATGCGGTGGGACGTGTAAAGCGGTGAAGGGGCTTTAGTGCCAACACATCGAGGATTAGTTAGGTGCCAACCTAAATGTGTGTCTATCAAAACTTCATCTGTGGCGTGGATTGTTTCGCCTTCGTCTAGTCTGCGGTAGTTTTGGTCCCAAGCCATCACTCACCCCCTTTGGCACGTTCAACCAAGTCAGCGGGTGGCTGTATGGCGCGGATTGCTTCGACTGTTACGACTTCAACGATTGTATCTACTGCAATGTCTGCCCAACAAGCCTCGGATAGCACGGCATCAACCCCCATCTGGTAAGCGCGGGGAATGGCGGCACGTAGGTCATAGGCTTCGCTCTCTGCTGCCGACCATTTCTTAATGACCTTGGCCAGCTTGGCTTCTGCTGCTTCGGCGCGGGCTTTCTCCGTATAGTATCGGTTGGCCATGTCATGGCGGTCCGCCTCTACATCGGCCAGCTTCTTTTGCAGGTCAGCGATTTCTAAATTAGAGGTCATTACTAGCCTCCCTGTGTTTACGACGCAGTTCGCAGTACTCCTTGAAGTCAGAGTCTTTCATGTGGTGCTTGAGGATACGGTAGGCGGCTGTAATCAGGAGGGCCTTCTCGTAGGTTGTTTCGTAAGGGTCGAACCCGGCCTTCTCCTCATCATCGATGATGTTCTTCATTTCAGACTTGATGACTGTATACATTACTTCTTCGCTGTAAGAGTTATCAGCTAGCATGGGCTAGTTCCTTCTTTTTAAATGGAGTTGTTACTTTCTGGGAGATAATGTCTAGGTGGAGGTTAGAAATCTGTTCTGCACTATCGAAGTGTTTTTCATAGGTACGGTGGACAGTCTTACACCAGTTATTCCACCAGAACTCACTACCCTTCTCGTTTACAAGCTCGTAGTACTTTTCAGCACTGTCTACCTTAGCGAAGGTCTTGTGGTGAAGTCCAAGGAGGTTCAGGTTATGTACGTCCATACAGGCCGTGTCTCTGCCAAGGAGCTGCAAGAAGAACGACGCCTTGGTGATACCGATGCCCCTCATCATGGCCAACTCTCGTGATAGAGAGACGGTGTCTTTGGCAGGGTTCTGGACGTCATCCATAAGCTTGATCTTGTCGAGTCGGTTGTAGTCCTCATAGGCAACAGTCTTGTTACCCCAGATGTGTCGAGAGCGTGCTCCTTCTTCGATGATGGAGTCTGTAACGACAGGGAGAGTTAGAAACTTAACTCGGATTGAGCCGAGGACAAAGTAAAATACGCTATCAAGAGCCTTGGGTCCGTTGTTATAAACAAAGTCACGGATTGCTGGCATGTCGGTTTTATACATAATTCATTCCTAAAGTGGTAAAAAAGGAGAACCCATTACAGGTTCTCCGTTAGTGCTTTTCCTATTATTAAAAAGGAATTTCGTCATCGAGGTCTTCATCCTCGTCTGTACGCTTTTGTGGCTTAGCCTTTCCCTTAGCGGGGGGCTTAGACGCTGCAGGGGTAGTATCACCATCCGCTGCTGGAACAATTTCCATCTTCTCTTCGGTGAACTCGTCACCATCGGATTGTTTGTACTCAAGGAGTTTGGTTAGCTGAATGCCTGTGAGCATCGAAGCAACACCATCTTTTCCTTCATACACGTAGTCATATTGGAAGATGCTGACGTGACCGATAGACTGGTTACCAACAGTATTTGGATTCAGGGCGAAACCATTACCAACAACCTTAACAGGCTTCATTGGTTCACCATTCTTCTTTGTTACCTTACGACGAAGGTTTACGGAGAAGTAGGGCTTTCCATTCTCATCTTTCACAAGTTCTTTGACTGGTTCGCCCATTTCATCAAGGACAGGTTCACCCTCGTCATCACGAACAATCTTTTTGAGAGGTTTGAAGTTTACATTTTTCTTCTTCCAATCAAGAGCAGCCTCCTTATCGGTGGTTCGAATTTGGACTTCCCAGTAGTCTGGTTTCCCAGCATCTTTGCTTTCTACAGGATTGTCCGGATCGCATTTTACCCACCAGAGTTCTACGTTTTTAATTAGTGCCATGTGTGTTTTCCTTTCAAGGAATTTCATTTTGTGTATATTGTGACTGCGTCGGCGTAGAGCCTTAGTCATTAGTCGGCAGTATTTTTTACACTACAATTTCATAGTCATAGGCAGTGTCACCATACAGTTCGCTGTAGGCAACTTCCTTACCATTCTTCTCATCCAGAAGGGCAATCTCAAAGACATCCCCCTCTTCATTATAGCTCTTTACCAAGGCATACTCTACCTCGTGATCAGGGTTCAAGATAGATATCTGGTAGGCTTGGTTGTTCTTCACCAGAAGGTTCTTTAAGTAGAGCAAGCTTATTGGTGACATTGTTGTTTTCCCTTTCGAGTTTGTAAACAAATTTTCCGAGGTCTTCCCTGTGAAGTTCGGCGTGTTCAGCGTCTTCTTCTTTCCCGACAAAGTAAAGCATTCCGGTTATCCAGTAGGGTTCATCAAAACCATCAACAACAAAGAAGCTCTCTTCACCAAAGTAGTTGATGTGAAACTTATCTCCTACAAGGATAGGTATTGTGCAGTTAAGAGAAAGCGAAGTCGGATCCGAGGACTTCTCTGACATCAAGTGTTCCTTTCTCTGGGATAAGGTCAAGAGACCCTACCTGTTTCATTATGTTCTCAAGCGGATCTTGCTCATAGAACTCTACGAACTTATCACGCACCAGATTAAACATGTGTCCCATATTCCCAGCGTGACAGCCAAAGGAGTCATGGATTACAGAAGTAGTGTAGGGCGCGCTATGTACAATTATTGTAAGGTGAGCAGCATCAAAGCTGTGGACAATGTTTGGAGCGGTACCCGTCTTCTGTTTGTTCTTGTCTAGGGTGGCCTCTTGCCAAACCCCTAGTGTGAGTCTTACTCTCTCCTCCCCGTAGTAGAAGCTCACTTCTCTGCTTTTAGGTTTCCGGTAGTTATGTCGGAAGGGGAAACCAGTTACAGGGGTTTCATAGGCTAGGTGTCTGTTCAGGTTGTTTTCCCTGACAGCGAGTTCTTGGAACATCTGCAGCATCTTTGCTGGTCCTCGAAGTTCCTTGTAGCAGACGTCATAAACAAGACTGCCAAGCATGTAGCCCCACTTAATCTCTTTGTCTCGTAGGTACTGGCTCAGGTCTCGTGTGTCATCAACAATCTGCTCACCCATACCTTGTCGTGTGCCGCCGTAAGCTAGGGTCATAACGTTACGCTTAACGGTCTTGCGCCAAATCTTTTTGTCTTTGATCCTCGCCCAGTACACCGGAAACAGTTTTGTCCGAATGTCGTGGTTGTGGTTCTTAAACTCCAGCATAGCTTCCTTAGCTAGCTTCTTCTTCTCTGACTTCTCAGTGTACTTTTCAACTTCCCTAAGGTGAACTAGGTACTTGTCATAAACAAAGTCAAACATCGCCACGTCATCAATACTCATTTCACTTACACGCCGATCGATTTCATCAATAACGTGGTCAGCAATAAACATGTAAACGTCTCCTGGTTTCTCGGAAGGAACTAGGTTGACCAGAGGGGCAATTACTTCATCCTTAGACATGGCAACGAGGTGCTGTGTGCCATTGTTTGACCCGTCGATATACACAGGCAAGCAACTAGGGAAGTCTTCCGCATGGTTGCCAGAGAGGACCCAGCTATCAAGCATGTTGATCTCATTACAGGCGGCTAAGAAAGAGAACGGCTTGTCTGCGTCCATCCAGTCTTGGTACTCCATCGGGGCAATAGCATAACGACAGATATCACTGAAGTTTTCTTGTACCCACTGTACTCTTTCTTCTAAGGGTATACCGTCTTTGCCAAAACAGTTTGCTGTGTGGACACATAACCAATAGTAGCCCTCTTCTCCAAGCGGTACGGGGTCGTCAAGCAGTAGCAACCCCTTGGCATTGTCAGAGGACTGCTCGTGAAGGAAAGCCGTGTTAGGGTAGATCCTTCCTCGAAAGTCCAAGTTGTAGAAGTGGTAGAAGACATTGTTCATGTGCCTTTCTGCTATCCCTGTGATAGCGTTGATCTCGATGAGAAGTGAAGCCTTCTTCTTAGGATCGATCTCTTTGAAGAACTTGAAGGGCGTTTTCTTACTTGACATACACTTCTTGAAGACTTCAAAGATAGGCTCATTGATACGCCAACCTGTGTGGTTTAGTTTGTCAAGTGTTTCCTTAATGAGGGTTAAGTCAGTGTCCTCTACCTTCTCAATGGTTTCCTCTGGGGCGTTCTTGATCAAAGGATACTGGTTGTCAGGGTGGAGGAAACCACTACCCCAGTTGTTACAGGGGCGTGATACAGGAAATAAGTCCACCTTGTCTTTGTTGACTTCTTGAAGTAGACTGTTGATAGCTGTAGAGTTGATTACAGAAACGTGGTAGGTAGGATACTTGGACTTCCTACCGTTAGCCAAACGAATGTGTTTAGCAATATACTTGAGGTACTTCAACTCGAAGTAGGAAACGAGAATGAACCAACCCCAATGGGCCATTTCTATCTCATCTGCGCCCAGCCTGTAGCGTCTGTTAATAGACTTGCCCATGTTGATCACTAGGGAAGCCAAAGATCCTTTGCTCTCTACAGCACTCAGAATGTGTCCATAGGTGATCTCCAGAAGGTCTAGGGCAGGGATTTCATAAAGTTTCCACGCTTTCTTTCTTTTGTCTACAACCTCACCAGACTTATCAAGAAGATAGTGCTGTCGGAGAGAGAGGTCGTCGCTTAGTTGTTCTAATACAGTTTTCATGGTACTCCTTATAGGCTTTGAGCATAACACTCCCTATTAAAAAAAAAAAAGGTTGGAGTAGGATGCCCCTGCCCCGCTAGGGACAGAGGCGAAGAGGTTTAGTTTAGGTGAGCACGAGCCAAGCCGAAAGACTTGATCCAGTTGTAAACAGAGCCACGGCTAACACCGTAGTAGTCGGCTGCTTCTGACTGACCAGCACGGACACCATAGAGGGCCGCAGCAACACGAGTTTCGTCATCGTAACGGCTGCTAACCCGCTCGTTGAACTGGGTAATGTGTGGTGCCTTCTGATAGCGGTCTGCCCAGAAGTTAGTAGCATACCCGTAGGTCTTCATCCAGCGCCAAACAGTACTACGACCGACCTTGAAGTCATTAGCTGCCCGTGTAGCATCGTTATTCCGCATAGCTGCCTGACAGACAACGTGACGGAACGGTGTGGTGTAAACACGACCGTCCGGGTGAGAGTAGTTCTGGATTTCTTCGAGGATGATTTTGTTTCTGAAAAGCATAGTTGTGTGTTCCTTACTGGATTTCATCAAAGTAGTAGCCTTCTTCCTCAACCAAGCGGTCAAGGTAGGCTCGCATGTTGTCCGTCATTTTCGGCGAGTCATTCGCCAGAGGCTCGTAGGTGTGGCCCCACTTAGCGTCAATCCCCCCTACAAGTGAGGAGAACTGGTTGTTGTGCCGCCGGACCTCTGTCGCAGTCATTGAAAAGTCTTCGCCAACAGGCTCAACCTTCACTTCTGCCCCCTCGAAAAGCTCCTGAACGATACGTTCTGTTACGATCATGTTGGAGCCGTTTGGGAAAGTTACAAGAACTTTTTGCATGGAGAAGTATCCTTTTGAGGTCATTGTGTTATTCATTTGTAGTCTTACTCTCCGAAGAGTTTGTCCCATTCTTCTGGGACGATCCCCGTCATAATGAACTCACGATCGTCCGCCGAGAGGTCAGGGAAAGCATCTTGGATCAGCGCCCCTTCAAGGTAGCTTTTTACCTGTTCGGGGGTTATGTTTAAGTCTAGACTCCGGGTTTCACCAGAAACTTCTGATTTTCTTTTTATAAGCATTATACTCTCTCCACTTTAGTGATTACGTCATCCTTGATGATTACGTTGTAAGCCTCAAAAGCAGTAGGCCAGCTTGGTTGCTCCAGAAGCATTTGTTTAGATCCTGTAATATAAACCTGCTGGCCTGCAAGGACTAGGTCGGACTCCTTAACACCAGCAGGGATATCTCCCTTGTAGGCAATAGCGTAGTAGACTTCTCGGTTATGGTCTTCGCGGTGTACGTAAAGAACCTTGTAGGTTGTCACCCCACCCTTACCAAGCTTAACTAGGTCCCCGGCTCTGAATTTAGGTTGGTTCATGCTGCAACCCCTTTATACTCTAGGTTGTTTTCGGAAGCTAGGTCTTTAAGATACTCTCCCCACTCCTCAACCATTATATTGTCATGGATGTGTTGTAAGTCACCGAGTAGTGAGAGGTCAAGGCCCCCCAATACCGCTGGGGCGGGGCATACCTCTGCCCGAACAAGGCCATGAACAGACTGCCCCTCCATCCCCCTGTTGTACTGGTCATCAGGGATAAGACACCCTACCGCACAGGAAAGAGGCCCCCAACGGTAGCGACAAGTATCTTCTTCTTCATCATAGGCCCGTTGATTTTGTGTCAGCAGGTGAGTTACTACCTTGTCGAAAGCTTCTTGATTTGTCATAGGCATAGTTTGTTCCTTTTACATAGCCGAGGTTGTTGTCTGGTGTTACCCAGCCTTTGTCTGTTACAGCACACAAAACAGAGTCATGTTCTATGTTTGTAGCAATATCAACAATCTTAATAAGAGAGTATTTCTTCAAGCTCGATTTTCCTTCCCTTGTAAGTTAATCCTTCTCTCATAGCAGTTTTCTTGAGGTAGTGTTCCCAGTGTTCCGGCTCTTCATCATCATGGACAGATTGAAGAATTCCAAGGAGGTATTGATTTAGGTTGCTTATAGATTTTGGTGGACCCTCTAGTCTATCAAATAGTTGATAGACCCCCTGCTTTTCCATACTAGTATGGTACTCCTCATCAGGGATGAGACAACCAACAGCACACATTAAACCCCCGTCTCCACGGTAGAGGCAGACCTCTTGATCTGGAATCCAGCACTTCTCATTTTGTGACAGTAGGTGAGTTACCACCTTGTCGAAGGCTTCTTGATCAGTTAGTAGTTTCATAATTATCTCCAAGGTGTCTCGTTGGTGTAAAAAATGTGATAGCCATACTGACCATCAAGGGTGTAGACGTCATTCCAGAACGGATCAACGTTGGCTGTGTGGTAGTGGGTTGAGGTGATGGAAGGTCGGCTGACGTAAAGAACTTCCCCAGCAATGATCTTAGCAAGCTTACGAGCTTCCTCGTCAAAGTAGGTATTGTAGTCAGACATCTTGTTAGACTCACCGTTGTGGGTGAAGCTGAACTGTTTTTCTTCGAACACAACCTCACATACAGTGTTTGGGTAGCGTTCATCCAGTACACGGTTTACAACCACTTCAGCGACAAAGTACTGCGCATCAATAGGTTCGCTACGTGCTTCGAAAAAGATGGCCGTAGCCAAGCAGAGTAGTGAGGTCATGTTTTAGTTTTCCTTGGTTAGAAGTCGATCTTCTTTGCTTCTTTAAGTCTTTGGATGGTGGCAGCTTCGTGGTAGGAGATACCCTTCTCACGGGATAGCTTTCTCACAAGTTCTTCTTTGATCTTTTCTTCCTTTTCGTGATCTGTCGCAGGTCTGTCACCAAAAATCTCTATGGAAGGCTCACCGTAACCGTCATAGTCTTCTTTTGTGCCAAAGCAAAACTCTAGGTTGATCCACCCCTCTTGGTGTGCTTTAGAGTAAGTTTCAACTAAGAACTTTTCAAACCCTTCTAAACTTTGGATATGGGAGATATCAAGGTTGTCATAACATTTACGTTTCATTTCCATATTCTAATTCCTTATTTGTTTTTGGCTTCTTCAGAGAGTTCGTTAGGGAAGTCCCAGCCCATTTTCAAGGCAAGAGCTTCGAGTTCGTAACGTTTTACGTCCTTGCAACCAACGCGGATCATGTGGCGAAGGACACTAACATGGTTATGACTTCCACCGATGCTTTGGCTAAACTCTGTGAGTCCCTTGAAGCCGTTATCGGTATCAAACCAAGACTGAGCAACCTTTTTCCAAAGGCGTTCTACAACGTGGTGGGCTGAGCGGTGGTAACCGATAGCAATGTCTTTCTTTCCAATACGGAACTTACCTTCGACATTAAAGCCCTTCGTATCGTTATCGAGCTTGTAGTCCTTAGACACCTTTGCAAACCGTGTCTCTTCAATAAACTTGAGAACAGACTTGATTGCGTTGAGGCCCTCTGCCACGTCCTTGTCAAAGGGGATGTTGTGGTAAGCCAACGAAGCCTTTAGAAGGTCAACGCGGCCACCAAGAAGAAGAACCTTTAGGTTTGTCAAGGCAAAGGTTTTTTGGAAGTCAGGCAACTCAACAAAGCTTTTCTTGCCGTGGCCGTCTTCTTTCAACTTATCCATGAAAGTAATAGCCTCCAAGAAAGAAAGCTTGTTTGAAGCAGAAGCATCAACGTAAAGGGTTTCACCTGCTGTAACGTAGCTTGGGAAGTTAACAGTAGTCATCGTAGTCTCCAGTTTGTTTGGATTAAAGGAAGTCCGCCTCAAGACTCTTTTCGTAAGCCTTGAACCATTTTCTTACAGTAGTGTGGTCAACCCTTACTGCCTTTCCCCTAAGAAAGACAGTTTGTTGGTTGCCTTCGAAGAGGTGTTCTTCAGAAACATCGTAGGTAGTCATCCACATCCTTGAGTGTGCAAGATCATCTAGGAGGTCACTGTTTAAAACGTCTTCAGGAAACCAAGCACGGGCTTGTCCTTTGGAACTAAAGCCGTAGTAGTACTGGCTGTATTCTCCTTGTTTCTTTAAGAACCTTCTCAAATCCAATTCCATAGTTTCATCGAAAGGAGAGGGGCAACGATAACTACAGTAAAGGTCCTCGTGAGGATTATTACGGTACATCCCCCTCCCGTTCTTGTTTTCTACACGGTAGATGAGCATAACTAACTCCGATTGTTTAGATAGTTTCTGTAAGTACTTTACGGCCTTTGAGAACCTTGTGAGCTACCTTGCTCTTGGTGTTCACAGCAACAACTGTTGCCATGTCGTTGGAACCTTGAGGGATAACAATATCACCAACAGACCACTTTGAGAGGTCTTCCACGATGAAGGCGTAGCTTTTGTTGCTCGTATAGCTGTTGGAAAACTTAATGTCTACGGTGTCAGGCATGACCTCAATAACTTCGCTTACGGAGATCAGCTTTTGAGAGTCAGAAAGCTTTACAACGAAGAGAGAACCGTCGCGGCCAATCAAGGTTGCATACTGCTCTATCCCGTCGATTGTTACTTTGTAGAGTGTGTTTGTTGTAGTTGTCATAGTGTCGTCCTCTTCTGTGATTGTGCAGTATTTCAGGGTTGTTGGTGTTGATTCGGACAAGTAGAGTTCTACCGCCCTATCTCTTGCAGCCCCTAGTTTAAGATGTGTTTGTTCTCGGTACCACTTCTTTTCGGCTTTACCCCAAGTACCCCAGCTTACGGACTTAGTACTAAGGCCAATGTAGTTTAGTTCTTGTGGCTCCATTAGAAGTCACTCCCTTCATAGTGGATTTTAACTTCTTCGACGTGGTTAAAGAAGCCACGGTCTTTGTCAAAGTATTGACGTGGTATACGCCACTCACGGATATTCCCATGAATGGCGCAACCTTCTGCAATGGACTTACAGTAGTCAAGGTGAGGAGGAAGTTCATCCAGTGTCACCTCAAGTACTGCGCCCTTACTGTACAGCTTAGCGCAATCAAGGCTATCAGTCCAGTGTGTTATTTCTTTATGGTGGTAACCTTCACCTAAGGCCACGGCCTCGGCAAAGGTGGTTCCACGAAAGAATTTGTACATTTCGAGTCCTTCAGTTTTCTGTGTTAAGGCTTTGTAGCAGTTGCTACCCTTTTCGTTTTAGAAAGCGTGCTGACGACCCTGCCTCTAAACATCGTTAGATATAGGAGGCAAGATGTCATTGTCATCATTACTTGATAACGTAGATCGTTTTAGCTTCCCAAGTTAGGAAAGTAAACTTGTACAGGCTTTTAAGCATTGAGACAGTACCATCGTAGGCGGCAGCACCCCAAGTTATCTTCCTTGTTCTTTCGTGGTGATCCGCCTCAGCCTGTTCTTTTGGGCCAAGGTTACCCTGAGACTTTTTTTCAGGAAGGATACTCGCTGCCAGTTGTAGCAGTTTATCCAGATCTTCTTCTTTGTTAATCTTCCTCACAAACCACGAAGCGTAGTCGGTGAAGTAGAAGCCGAGAGTAACAGGAACCAACATGGGGGAAGTCATCGTTAGTAGACCTGTAACAAAGAAAACAGCCGCAACCCCCAGAGGCATTGCGTAGACAACACCATCCGTTAGTTTATGGAAGGCAAGTCGAGCATAGAAGGCTACAAGAGCCATTATGATGAATCCAATCATGTAATTCCTTTCTTTTGTTTTTGTTTTTAGTTATCGCGCCATAGGTGAACGACTCTTTCGAAGTCGGCCCTTGACGTCATACCGAGTTTACCGTCTTGACGGTTTTTAGTTACCAAGAAGTCGTCGCCCATTGGTATTGCTACGAAGGCGGCTCTTAAAAGGTTGTAGCGTAGTTCAGGAAAAGTCATCCCGTAACCGCCTGTGTCTTCGTGGGGTAGAAGTAGAACAACGTCTTCTTTGTGTTCTTCAAAGACACGGAGGATAGCTTGTCTACTCGCCCCATAGCTGTAACGGAACGAGTAGTTAGAGTAGCCCTTTTGGATAGGGTCGTAAGGGAAATATTCCATTGTTATCCCCTTAACAGTGAACACTGATTTCGTCATCAGGGAAGGCAACACAGTTACCGTACAGTTCAACTAAGACTGACAGAGCGCCAGCATAGTCTCCCCAACCTTCGCCACGAACAAGGCTCTCATACATGTGGCGATTTTGTGCCAGAGACATAATACCTGCAAGGATTTGTTGCTCACACTGGTAACCTTTCATGCCGTTCATGTCACGCAGGTTGAGGCTAGGCATAGCAGCGTCCCACAAGGGTACAACGTTGCTGGTGTAGTTGCGGTTCATTTCACCGAGGTGGATGTCATAGCTCATTTGGCTTTTCCTTATACAAGTTTAACAGTTTGAAGTTTTCCAAGCTTGATCTTGATGACCAAGAAAAGAAGAAGGAAGGGTCCTCCGAAGAGAACAACCATGACAGTCCAGAAAAGCTTTTTAAAGCCCTTCACACGGAGGTGTGTACAGAGGATGAGCATGGACAATAGCAAGCAGAAGAGGCAAGCTATAACGTAGACAGCAAAGAAAGTAGACATAGTAGGCTCCAATTTGTTCGGAATAAGTTGTGTTGTGTTTAGGCTTTTGTGATCAGCAAGGGGGTTGCATCACGGGTGATTTCTGCTATGGACCAGAATTTCAGTTGTGGTTTCTTTGGGAGGCCAAAGATTACCGCACGAAGCAGTGTGCCGACAATTACGCCAACGACAATAGCGACTACGGAAAGTAGGATGGTTGAGATTACAGTGATCATTTTGAGGCTCCAGTTTGCTCGGATTAAGTTATCTTGTTTAGAAGTTCTTCTATTATAGATGCCTTGTTTTTCTCACTTTTTTGGGCCTAAAAATCACTCCGTAACCAGTAAAAAAGGGACGCCCCCGAAGGGACGCCCAAGTAGTTTATCGTCTGTAGTTGTTTTCTCTGTTCTGAGTGTTGACGCCAGCAGCAATCTGAGGAAGCATCTGAACAATCTCTTTACGAGTCTGTCTTGATACGTCACCGGATACACTGATGTTGAAGGTCTGGTTAGAACCACCAACTGCGTTCCCGTTGATCAGGCCGTCTACCTTGTCGGCAGGTACAACTAGTTCGCCGGGGGTAAGCATGGCTGGAACAGAATCAATGTCTGTCCGCGTAGTTCCCATTGGCTTAATAAGACCACCAGAGTTTGCCGTTACAACAGGTACGCCGCCTCCGCCTCCAAAGAGACCAAGGAGAGAACTGAAGAAGCCACCGCCTCCACCGCCTCCACCGCCAAGTCCTTTGAAGAACTCGCCGATACCCTCAAAGAGAGAGGTTAGAGATTTTAGGATACCACCACTGTCTTCTGAAACAGCACCGGAGATAGCCCCAGAAATATCCTCACCAACGCTCTTGCCGATTGAGTCACCGAAGTCAAACAATCCTGCAAACAAGTCAGTGAAAAGGTCCTTAAGCCCAAGGGACTCAAAGAGTGCTTCCGTAAAAGAGTCCACCACAGTATCAATGATACGTGAAGTGATATCGTCGAGTATAACGTCGAAGAAGTCTTCAAACTTTTCTACGTCTTTCAGTGCCGCGCTTAGGGCGTCTTTTACACCTGACTTGATACCCTCATAGTTAGCTTGTGCCTCGTTAATCTTTTGCTCAAGCTGTAAGCGTCTTTCAAGTTCCTCGTTTAGGGCAATCGCTTCATCAACCTTATCAACCGACAAGTTGGAGATTTCTTCTTCAATTTCAGCAATACGCTGCAAGTTAGCAACATAGTTCTGAATGCCTTCTTCACCAAGACCTAAGATCTGGGTCATGTCAAGACCACCGCCCAATCCTTCAATCACAGTTGTCAGACCACCAAAGGTAGACTGAGACAAAAGATCTTCAATGCCAGTACGGAGTTTGTCTAGTTCAGCAACAGCAGCACGACGAGCTTCCACGTCATCAAGAGCGAGACTGTTAATCCGCTTCTGTGCCGCTTCGTACTCTTGCTGCTTCTTGTTGATCTGGGTTAGAGTGTCTAGACCAAGACCCGCTGCAGTACCATCTGTTAGGGCGAACCCCGCATTAGACAGCCCTTCAATGAGCTTTTGGTAAACAGTACGAGTATCCTTAGCACCACCAGTCTTCTTAGAACCCGCTTCTGGGTCTGTCAAGATCTTATCCAGTGACTCCTGAATTTGTGCTCTTTGATTGGCGATATAGGCACCAACCTGAGCATCAAAGTTTCCGCTCTGTCCAAGAGCAAGTTGCTCAAGAGAGAGGTTCAGAATGTCAAGTGCAGAACTAAGGCGTAGAACTTCAGCAACCTTGTCTGAACCCAAAGAGAGGGCTTCATCAAGATCGATCGCGTCATCTACCTTACTGAGAGCATCTTCCAGAGCACCTAGTGCGTCTACCTGAGCAGCGTTCGCTGCGTTGGCATTGTTCACAAGGAAACCAAGCTGGTCTTTTAGCTTTACAACTTCAAGAACAGCCTCGTTATAGACTTCACCAACAAGGTTACCAGAGGCCAGTTCTGCTTGCTTGGCATCAATTTGGTTAAGAAGATCTATCAACCGTGTATTCTCTGTTACAACAGCACTTTCGTCTGTGGCTGCTTGCTCAACAGAGTTAGAAGGCAGCATGTTTAAGGTGTTAGCGTCAATAGCAGTAAGCCGCTTGTTTATCTCATCAAGTCTTGCAACTGCTTCTTCAGCGGTGCTGTCATCAAGTCCTACGCTCGTCAACAAACGATCGAAAGCCTGTTGGGCCGACCCTTCAATTTGTTCTATACGACGAACACGTTCTTCAACATTAATTAGAGAACCTTTGTCTGTAAGCTCTTCCAACTGATCAGCATAACGCTTTTCAATATTTTCAAAGGTCTCAGTAAAATCGGAGAGTCCCTCATTAGACAAACGTGGGATAATCCTATCAAGATCTGTGCTACCATCGAGGGCATCACCAAGAGTATCAAGGAACCTACCCCCTGCCGAAGTAAACTTCTCTTCTGCAGCAGCACGAATGGTCCTACGCAGAACACTTTGCTCTGTATCGATTGCAGAGGAGATTGTGTCAACAGCAGCTTGTAGTGAGGAAGCTACTTCTGACTTTGGTACAGAGGCGTCGTTAAAAACATCTGAAACAGCAAGAAGTGCCGCGTTGATGCTAGAAGCAGCCTCCGGCCCAAGGTCTACGTTTCCGACCTGAGCAAGAAGGATTTTCTCGAAGATACCGAAAAGGTCCGAACCAGCCGCCGAGGCAGTTAGCTCTTGCTCAATTTGCTCGTTACCAACGATGTTAAAGAGGCTATCAAAGACATCCTCACCTTCAGCTACCGCATCGCGGAACTTTCGAAGGGCATCAAAAGTATCCTCAGAAACAGAGTCATCCTCTAAACCAAGATTACGGTTAAAGTTAAACTCGTCCTGAACTTGTGTAAAGCGGTCAAAGCTACCACCACCTAAACGAAGCGTATCTGAGAGAGGCCCCGTCAGTAGTCGTGAAGTCAGGGCTTGAGCTTCTGGGTCTCCTGCCCCTTGTCCTTCTTTGATAGCTTGTTCTACAAGGAGTACTGCTCTTTCAACACGTCGAGTTTGTGCTCTGGAGAGTTCCCCTTCTGTTTCCATTGTCTTCTGTGCATCTTCAAGGATAGTGTTTGCACGTTCAGCAAGTCGTCTTACCTTAGACGCTTCCTCTTGGTCGAAACCTTCGAAGTTTGTTGCGTCAAGGAGACCACGGAAGTTAATCTTAATGTCTCCAATATCCTTAAAGCCACCAAGGGAAGCATCAAGATCGTCTCGTAGCTTAGAAGCACCACGGGAGAGAAGACCCATACTCTTGAGTACGCTGTCGTAAGTGTTGCCAAGCTTCTCTTTGAAACTGTCGCCTTCACCGAAAACAGCAATACCAATGAGACCTGCACCGATCGCCAACCCTGCAACAATAGTCGCAGAAGCAGCAAGGAACGAAGCAACAGCACCAGCGGCGATACCAAGGGCAGTAGCGATACCAGCAAAGACAGAGCCTCCACCGAGGATACCAAGGGCTAGAACCCCTGCTCTTAGCGTCTTCATGGCAGGGCCAATACCACTTATGATAAGTTTGAAAGCACCGGAGATAGTCGCCGCAATATCCTTACCAAAGAATAGGAGACCAATTAGGCCACCCGGACTTGTGATAAAGTCAGCAAACTTAGCAATAAAGCCTTGTGTAGCAGCTTCAGCACCATCAGCCGCGTTGTTAGCGGCAGCTTCAGCTTGACTTGCAGAGAAGATAAAGATAGCAGCAACACCTAGAGCAAGCTTACCAGAGTTCCTACGAACCCTTGAGGCAAAGTTACTGAAGACACCACTTGCAGAGGAAAGCATACCACCCCAGTTGTTGAGGAAGCTAGCTTGTAGACCACCCAAGGAACCAAGTATTCCAGAGAAGGCTGTCGAAGCTGCACTGCTCAAGAAAGCAAAACCACGTCCTGCCTTAAAGCCAATACCTTCGAGTCCAGTAGAGGCCCTAACAATAGCACTTGTAATTCCATCAACAAATCCAGCGAAACCTGTCTTGCCAGCTGGGCTTGCAAAAGCTGTGGCCAAGACTCCTTTAGCTTTATTGGTAAAGCCTCTCAATAGAGAAAAGGCTTTGTTTGCAACAGCATTAGTTTGCTCAGAGTAAAGGAGACTACCAAGGATACCACCAACAACAACAACGTCACGGAAGAACGAGTCTTCAATGAATTGTCCAACAATTGCCTGAGCGAGGAAGAACTGAGCACCGAACTTAAACAGTGTCTCACGACCACCACCACGACCAATCAGCACGGACTCTAAGAAAGGAACTTTAGGTGCTTGGCCCGGAATTTTCCTTGCAAGGTTAGTGGAAGAGCTTATAGCAGCCGCCTCAAAGGCAACTTGTTTCTTCTGAAAATCACCACTTAGTTTGTCGAAGTCTTTCTGGCGTTTCTTAATGCTTTCGTCAATTTTCTTGTTGAAGCCGAAGCCTGTAAGGTAAGCTGTAAGTCCAAGACCAACACTACCAAAGAGGATAGCACCAAGATCGAGAGCAGTGAAAGCCTTAATTATAAGGCCGGGAATACCATCAATAGCTTCAGCAAGACCTTCACCAAAACCCTTAGCTGCTTGAACAAAAGCTGCAGCAATCTTTGGGATGTTAGTTAGGATCAAGTTAATAAAGCTACCAGCAGCAATACCAAGACCTTCTGCAAAGTCACCGATAAAACCTGAACTCAGAATAGAGTCTCCAAAGGCTTCTACTAGAACGAGACCAAGAGAGGCAAGAATACCTGTACGAATAAAGCCGTTAAGGCCCTTAGCAAAGCTTGTGCTAACCAGTCCGATAAGTTGTGTACCGATAATAGCGGCAAAGATGCCTGTAAGAGTTGGGCTGAGTTCTTTCATACGCTGGTAGAAAAGAGCAGCGGCGTCACCAATAGGCTTACCGATAGCAACGACGAGGGACTTCAACGAAGACTTGATATAGGCGATAGGGTCAGAAAAGAAGTTTCCTGCTTCTGCCCTGAAGTCAACATCAATAGAAATCTCAGGGATGTTTGCTTTAAGAGAGCCAACGAAGCTTCTGAAATAGCCGGAAGAAGTCTCAAAGACAGACTTGAAAGTAGTTACAACTTTGTTACCAAAGTCGGAGACAACAGCGATCGTCTTACCAAGGAATTCTTTAGCGAGACCAAAGGTCTGTTCCATAGTGTCTGTCCACCAAGAGTTTCCAATAACCTCATCATACAGCCAAAAGAACTTACGCTCGATCTCTGTAAGAGCGCCGAGGATGTAATCCTTAGCAGCGCCAAGGTTACTACGAGCAACAGAGCTAGCAGAGGTGAAAAGTTTGTTGAACTGTGCTGTGATCTTAGAAGACAACCGCTCGAAGTCGTTACCGATAGCCTCAATTACCCGCGTAAAGACTTGGTTGAACTTATAGACTTCAACAATGATAATACGGAAGATGCGCAGAGCTTTCAGGTTCTTAGCAACATCGTTAATGAGTTCACTTGTAAGCTCAAGAACAAAGTTCAGGTCTTCAAAAGAGGTTGGGCGGAAACGAACTAGGCGTTGCTCTAGGATGCCCATGTCAATAAGCACACCAGTTACACCATTCCTTACTGGAATAAACATGTTTGTCAGGACGTTACCGAGGTTAAAAGAACGGCGCTCATAGAGAGAGATTGACTCCCCCAAGGCATCAAGAACAGCACGAGCTTCTTCAGCTGAACCAGCACGGAACAAACGGGTAATGTTACCCTGAGCCGCTGTAAAGGTTAGGTTGTCAAAGAAGGCACCAAAGGTCAAACCAAGGATACGTACTTGACGTTCTGCCTCAAGCAAAGGTGTAAGTAGGCCCGACTTCACTCGGTCCAAAAGTGTCCGGCGAGGTAGGATAGCTGTGTAGATAGCATTACCAATACGCTCAGCGAGAGAAGTAATAACTGCAACAACTCCGCCAAGGATAAGACGAACACCATCAAAGGCTTGACCAACGCGTACAATACTAGAGTACAGCTTAAGCTCAATTTCACTACCTTGAGTAATGATAACGTCTGTTAGACCTTCGTAAGCCTCGGTAAAGGTTTGAGTGAAGCCAAGAACACGGTTAATGTTGGCTGCAAGACGACCGAAGTTGTCTCTCAGAACAGTAAAGGCTTGGCTGGAAGTAGAGTTGAGATCTTCAAACTCTTTAGAGAGTTTCCCTGATTGGTTGAGAAGGGCGTTGAAGACAACCTCAGTAGTTAGCTTTCCTTCTTCAGCAAGACCACGAAGTTCACCCTGAGCGACACCGAGTTCATCGGCGATAGCTGAGGCGATACGCGGGGCCTGTTCTAGGACGGAATTAAGTTCTTGTCCACGAAGGGTGCCAGAGGCAAGACCTTGGCCAAGCTGGAAGATAGCAGCACTGGCAGACTCGGCGTTGCCACCAGAGATAGCAAGAGCCTTACCTACGGAGAGGGTTGCTTTTTCAATATCAGCAACGGAGGCACCTGAGCTTTTTAAAGCCAAACCGAAACGGTTGAAGGTTTCACCAGCAAGCTGAACAGAAGTTCTGGACTGCCTTGCAATGCTGTAAAGGTTGTTGAGGCTCTTTCCTAGCTGATCTGTACGACCAGTTACGAGAGCAATTCTGTTTTCTAATTCTGTAAGACTATCAGCAGTCTTATTGATTGACCGTACGGCAACAGTCGTTCCGAAAGCCGTAGCGATACCTGTGGCAAGGCGTGTCAAGCTACGAGAAACGTTCTTTGTAGTCTTATCAATATTTGCTACGGAAGTCTCTAGTCGTCTTAAATCCTGACGTGCTGCCGAGGTGTCAGCATTTACTCTAATGGTTACTGCCATTTATTCCTCCATAAGTTAAAAAGCCCTTGACAGATACTCCTATAAAGGAGACCATCAAGGGCCTTGTATGTGTCAGGTAAAGTTTGGTGTAATGATGCCGATAGTCGAGAGTACTTGCTCAATGAAGTACTTTGGTGCTTGTTTACTGCTACCTGCGTTGAGGTAGTCAATATACTCTGCATCGTTAATGATCTCTCCGGCACCTGCGCCACGAAAGAATTTAAAGTTGAATTTGTTGTTACGCCAACGTGAACGAGCATTACCTGTGTCTACTGGCGTAACTTGCCTTAGTGTTTCTGTTGCAAAGTCAATTCTTGTGTGAATTTGCATGTAGCCTTGATTAATAACTTCTTGCTCAACTCTTTTGAGTTCTTCAGCAAAGTTGATCACTTCAAGGCTAACTAGATTTCTTGCCATTTTTCTTTCCTCCAATGAGGTTTACACCTTTGTCTCCACCCTTAGCCGACATCATCATGTTCAACATAACACCTTTCGGTACTGCTCTGTCATCCATCTTGGTATCGTCTTCGACATTTTTCATTAGTCTTAGGGAAGCAAACAGTTCGTGGCCTTTGGCTTTTACACCAGCAGCATTCATTAGGAGGGCTGTTCTATGGTCTTCTCGCCAGCCTACTGGCCTACGTCTGAAGAAGGTAATCCACTTGAGGTACTCTTCATAAGGCATTTCATCCTGAAGTTGATAAACAGGAATGCCTAAGTGATAAGCGAGTTCGTACAAGCTTTCTTCTTCAGCGGTTAGTTTCCCGCTGCAGCATCCTGCAAACCAGAGTAACCAAGGATCTTATCGACTAGCTCGGTGAGTTCTGCAATGGGGAAACCATCAAAATCATCATCGCTAATTTCATCTGCACCAGCTACCGCAATTCGGATAACGTCACGGAGCAGACCAATTTGGGCATTGTCGCCCTTAGCGGATTGTGACTTCTTAACGATAGCCTGTACTTCCTGTACTTCCTTTACGGAGAGACGGTGTACTTCGACCTTATCGCCCATGAAATCGACTTTCTTTGAAATCTTCTTACCTACGAGGTGTTTCATTTTATATTCCTTACTTATTTAATACGGTCTTTGTCTGAAAACAAAGAGGGGTTTGCTACTTGGAAGTCGTCAAGGATCTTCCGAACTTGGTGGAGTACTGAGAGAGTCTCCATGATCTCACGACCCGCTACGGAGTCATTATCGAAATCTTGGAAGCGTTCAAAGGTCTTCCTAATACTGATGTCTACACTACGCCGCATGTGGCGGAACGTGGTGCGCATCACAAAACTTTTGCTAAACTGTTTGAGCATTACTGCCTCCGATAGGTAGGGAAGCCCTGTTAAGGACTCCCCTACTAGTTAGGTTAAGCTGCAGCAACAGTCGCCGGACCGACAAAGTCGGACTGAGCGGACAGGGTTACTGTAGCGGTGTTTGCGTCTGTCAACTGTGGATTGACCAAGACTGCTTCAACTTTACCGAGGAAGTAGAACTCAGTGTTGTCAGCAGCAATTGTCGCCCCCAAAGAAGTAGCCAGATCAATGGACTCAGCGGTCATAAGAACGCGGAACGCCATAGGTGTACCAATAAGGTCGTGAATCGCAACCATGTCGCTAGGGACGTAGTTGACTGTGACTTCCAGAGAAGGAGCATCAGCCTGACCTTGAACCTGCGAGGAGGTTGATTGGCCGTAAACAGGGACGTTTACAATGTTAGCTGGTGTAC
>Ga0208643_1000128_pt1 | contig 48239 bp, 58 predicted proteins | sample VirMetDEL_Nov_12_FD_184516 | JGI IMG/M metagenome (GOLD analysis project Ga0208643, IMG submission 184516) | Aqueous microbial communities from the Delaware River and Bay under freshwater to marine salinity gradient to study organic matter... | ecosystem: Environmental > Aquatic > Marine >...
TAGCAAACTCACCAGAAACGATACTTGAAGGCGATGTGTCCGCGTTCAATGCCGAAACCGAAGAATAGGTCTTAGCAATATTAAATCCTAATCCTGTATTTCCTATCTGACCTTTCTGGCCTTTAGAACCGGCATCGCCTTTAGCTCCTGTAGCACCTGTAGCACCTGTTGCGCCAGTATTCCCCTTTGCGCCAGTTTCGCCTTGGATGCCTTGGATGCCTTGGCTACCCGTGTTGCCAGTAGAACCGATATCGCCTGTAGCACCTGTAGCACCTGTTGCGCCAGTATTCCCCTTTGCGCCAGTTTCGCCTTGGATGCCTTGGATGCCTTGATCGCCCTGACTACCCGTGTTTCCAGTTTGCCCTTTCTGGCCTTTAACACCATCAGAACCGGCATCGCCTTTAGCTCCTGTAGCACCTGTAGCACCTGTTGCGCCAGTATTCCCCTTTGCGCCAGTTTCGCCTTGGATGCCTTGGATGCCTTGGATGCCTTGATCGCCTTTAGCTCCTGCAGCACCTGTAGCACCTGTTGCGCCAGTATTCCCCTTTGCGCCAGTTTCGCCTTGGATGCCTTGGATGCCTTGGATGCCTTGGTCGCCTTGTGATCCCGTGACGCCTTTTGATCCGGTGTCGCCTTTGGCGCCAGTAGAACCATCTGTTCCCACTTCGCCTTGATCGCCAGAAGCGCCGACTCCACCCTTTGGACCTGTTTCTCCTTGGATACCTTGGATGCCTTGATCGCCAGAAGCGCCGACTTCACCCTTTGGACCTGTTTCTCCTTGGATACCTTGGACGCCTTGGATGCCTTGATCGCCTTGATCGCCTTTTGCGCCAGCGTCGCCGCGATTTCCGTTGTCTCCCTTATTCCCTTTAGGCCCAGTGGAACCGGTTGGTCCGGTGTTGCCGGTCACGCCAACTTCGCCTTTCTGCCCTTTAGCTCCATTGGACAACCCTGCGGAGGAAGATTTAAATTTGCCGTAATTTTCGCTAGTTTTATCCGTCTCGACAATGCTATTTATGCCGAGCAGATCTGCAAATAATCTCGCTTTACTTTTTGCCATTAGACGATCACCGCTAACCTTGTTATTTTAATATTTGAGTTTGTCACTGTAGGAGTGACTTTTAATCTTACCATACCACTATTTATATCAGAATCAACGGTGGCTATCACAGAACTTGTGGCAATTTGGCCATATTCTGTTATGAATGTTGCCGACCCATTGTGGACGAGCAAAACTTCAGATGTTTGGAATTGGTTTAGGTGATCTGTATTATCAACCTGCACCATATATTTCGCAGACCTGTATGACGCGACGGCAAAAGAATCAACAACAACTTCAGAAGCAGACGTCGAAACTTTTGTATTCGCAGTCTGAGATGCCGTTGAAGAAACAAAATTCGTAACTGGATTGTACGAATATATAGAGATTAAGTCATTTGCGGCATAGGGTTCCGTTAAAACGACACTGCTGCTATCTGTGGCGATATAATCGGAGTTTGCCGAAAGGTTTATTCCGTTCAAATATACCGAAAGGTTGTTCGGAGAATACGACAGAGACCGACCGTTCCTGTCATTACCAGACAGTGCCGTTCCGGTGGTAGTTGGTTTGTATTCGAACCTGGAAAATTGAGAATTTTCATCTTGTGAAACATCAGAGAACGTTAGTTGTCCAGAACCATTTGTGGTTAGGACTTGACCATCATTTCCATCTGACGTTGGGAAGGTTATTGAACCATTGGCAATTGCCAAGCCGCCAGATCCGACGGAAAGGCTGTGTACATTCGCACCGATTTCAAACACAGTGGCGCCATCAGACGAGAAAAGTTTCCCATCGCGCGTGTTTAATGCCAGTTCGCCTGCAAGAATTTCTGAGGTGGTTGGCGCTTTGCCTTGTACGGCAGAACGCTTGATCCTTACGATCGAAGCCATATTTAATTACTCTCATCAACCTTATTTAAGGTTATTGTATAAAAGGGGGGGAGACTTATAAAAGCCGGATTCCCCCGCTAGATATTACATTACATCACATCTATTTAGTATGAAGAGGGGAGACTTATAAAAGCCGGATTCCCCTCTATTTTATCATACTACTTAGAATGTTCCACCGTCAACGATGAAGTCAGCTTGTACTTTAGCAAGAGCAAAAGAAGCAGCTGATGTATCAACAGTAGTTCCTGGCTCAGCTTCCAAGTCAGCGAAGAACTTGATAACGCCGTTGTCAGAAGAATCGCGGAAATAACCAGAGTACTTGTTAGTGGCGGATTCAACATACTTACCATAAACACCAGTATCAATAGCGTCGCCGACGTTCTCAGCAGCAAGTTTAAGCATGCTGTCTTCAACAGTTACAGTTGAAGAAGAGATTTCAGTAGTTGAACCAGCAACAATCAAGTTACCAGAAACTGTCAAGTCATTTGTAACAGTAAGGTCGTTTCCGATAACAACATCGCTAGGCAAGCCGACCTGGAAAGATGAGCCTTCACCAGCAGTACCAGTTACTGCGATCTCGCCGGCAGTACCAACTACGTCAGCAACAAAGTTACCAGTGGTGTCAGTTCCAAGAGCTACGCTGTCAGCTGCGATAGTTGCAGTGATGGAGATGTCGCCGCTGCCATCAAAGTTAGCAGTACCAGTTACATCACCGGAAAGAGCAATAGCGCGAGCAGTTGAAAGGGCATCAGCAGTTCCGGCACTACCAGATACGTTACCAGTTACATTACCAACTACATTACCGGTTACGTCGCCAGTTACAGCACCAGTCAAATTACCAGTTACGTTACCAGTCAGATCACCAGTTACATCACCAGTTACATCACCAGTTACGTCGCCAGTTACAGCACCAGTTACGTTGCCAGTCAAGTTACCAGTTACATTACCAGTTACATTACCAGTGTGGAGGCCAGCAGTCGGGCCAGTTACACTACCAGTCAAGTTACCAGTTACATTACCAGTCAGATCACCAGTTACGTCGCCAGTTACATCACCAGTCAGATCACCAGTTACGTTGCCAGTTACATCACCAGTTACAGCACCAGTCAAATTACCAGTTACATTACCAGTTACATTACCGGTTACGTCGCCAGTTAATGCAGTTACGCTGATTGTTGGAGTTGAACCTTCACCAGTACCGCCAGTGATAGTTACGTTAGTTCCTGCGACAAGACTGTCAACATAATCGCCAGAAGTGTCTGTTCCCATTGCAACGCTGTTAGCGGCAATAGTTGCATTGATGGTTACGTCTGCACTACCGTCAAAATTGACAGTACCAGTTACGTCACCAGCAAGCGCGATCGCGCGAGGGGTTTCTAATGCTTCAGCAGTAGAACCGCCGATTGTTACAATATCAGCACCATTGGTAGAAGAAAATAGTTTTCTATCTATAAGGTTGATTGCTAATTCACCAGCGAGCAGAGATCCGCTTGTTGGTGTGACACCGGCGACGCCGGATCTTTTGAGTTTAATAATAGAGGCCATTAGGCATTCCTTTTTTTAGTTGTTGTTGTTGTGGTTATTGTGGTTTGGTGGTGCGCCCAAGGCCGCCAGATCTAGACGGCTGAACCTTTTCTTTATTTATAATGACTGCCTGTTGCGCATGCTGTTTATAGTATGCAAGTTCGGAATTCTGCTCTGCTATCAATGTTTTCATGTCCGCAATTTCGCCCATTAATTTTGGCGAAACGGGAACCTTTTCATATTGCGCAATTGCTGCAGTTAATTTATAAATTTCGGTTTTATAGTTTGCGATTTCAGCCATAAGGACTGGTGGAATATTTGTTTTCTGTTCTTTCAACTTTTTAATTTCTGTCACAACCAGTTTCTTGTAATCTAGCAATTCATTTCCCTTTTCCTTAACTTGCGCAATCAATCTGGCTTTATCAGAATTCAAATTGGCAATCTGGGATATTACTGTCGGAGGAACTGGTAGGTTTCTTATACGATCTCTCTCTTCTTCGAGTTGGTCGGAAAGTATTGTCACCTTTGATCTGAGTGCTACAATTGTTCTACTCAACTCAGAGATTTCACCCTCTGTTTGCCTAGAATAAAGATTCAGTATCTGTTCAGCATCTTCAAAATTGGACAATTAGAATTCACCACCATTTAGTGCGCCAAAAGTGGGTTGTCCATTAGCGCTGACCTGCATAACGCCGCCGACTGAGCCAGCAACTTGCAAAACTTCTCCGACGGAGTTTGTGTACATCATGCCATTTTCTATGAATGACGACAAAACTATCTTATCGATGGTGGCGGTGTCGGATATTGAAATGTTCTCTCGCGAAAGGCCTCCATCACCAAATAAAATGCTCTCGAGGTTGGCGACTTTATCGACTAGAAGTTTTCCACCGATATACGAAATAGAAACTGCTGAAGATGAATTTGCAGTTTGACCTATGAAGAGCTTATCCGACGAAAACGAGTATGCTAGCTCGCCATTAGCAAGATTTGTTGGAGTGTTTAGGGTTTGGCTCCGTTTTACTGCAAATACGATATCGGCCATTAGAAGTCGCTCCCGCCCTCAAACGTAATCACACCAGCTTCATTGACCGCCAAAAACTGTTTGACTTTAAACGATTCTGAAGCGGCATCATATACGAGGACAGAACCATCAGTCAAACCAGTGAGATTCACGTCGGATAACTTTTTCACGCTGGTAAGCCCCGCTGATTGTAGGGTTACATTTGTTCCGGAATCTCTTTGAACAACCCTTTGCGAGGAATTGCCCATAGATACATTAAATTCTGACATAGTGATCTCGACTTATGTTTTGTTTTTTAGTGATAACATTGATAGTTATTCAGAACTTCTATTTATAAGTCTTCTCAACTACAGCAAGAACTATCTGGTGACTTGAGGGGACAATGTCACTAATCCTTCAACCAATCTTGTTCTTGTATTTGCTCCACTAGTAATCTCAACGTCGTACACATACCGGCCAGCTTCCATACCTTCGCTGATGGATCTTCCCAACTCAATAGTAACAACCCCATCTGTCCTATCGGCGCCAAAAACAATGTCCAAGTTAGTGAATGATTCTGACGAATAGTGCTTTCTTATTTGCCCTGCCCCAGTGTAACCGGTGAGGTCTGTTGGAAACCCATCATCCCCCGTCATAGTCATAGAAGTTGAAAAATCAGTTCCTTGATTTATCAGCAAATTAGCCTTCGCGCTCATTACTTTTTACCCTCTTCGATCATAGCTCTAAGTTCGGCATTCTCAGCCCGTAACTCTTTAATTGATTCAATGAATAGTGCTGAAAGTTGGTTATAATCTACCGCTTTGTACGTTTCCCCGCCGCCGTCAAGATCCATAGATTCGAGTTCCTTAACAGCTGAAGGAAACACACTTTCTACCTCTTGTGCGACAACACCAGCAGATGATCCGCGACTTTCTTCTATCCAATCAAATTCGACACCATTTAAAGCGCAAACTTTGTCAAGAGCATTTTCAACGACTGTTATATTCTTCTTCAATCTGGCGTCAGAAGTTGTGGTAGTCGAGTATGCAGTTATGCCACCATCAGCATGAAAGTCACCATTAGTGACGTTGAACAGGTGTTTTGTAGCACTTGAAGATCCGGTGAAAATAATGTCAACAGTAGTTTCTCTGAATGTCATCATATCGATAGAACCAGCTACTATCGTGACCTCATCATCAACCGAAAAGTCAACATACGTGTTTGTGTCGCCTATGCCGCCGATGTAATCAACTTCACCACGTAAATCGGACTCGAGACCAACATAGACGCGCTTTTCGACAGCATCAAATCCAAGGTCGATTCCTCTCCCTGGGACGAAGTCGAAGTTTCCTGTCAGATATGATCCGGAGGATACTCTGATTCCGGTGACGGTATCGGAATCAGTAAACACAGCTTCAGCAGGTACAGCAGTTTTGACATTATCAAATGCCCAGTTAGAACTGATTGCTGTCGTGGTCGCTCCATTTACAGGAGTGTCGTGAACGCTCAAAGAACTCGTTCCAGCGCCAATCAATGTTCTGACTTCTAATGCAGTGATTCCAGTATTAAGAGTTGGTATAGCGCCGTCGGATAAAATAGCAGGTATAGTATCAGTGAACACAGCTTCAGCAGGTACAGCAGTTTTGACAGTATCAAATGCCCAGTTAGAACTGATTGCTGTCGTGGTCGCTCCATTTACAGGAGCGTCATGAACGCCCAAAGAACTCGTTCCAGCGCCAATCAATGTTCTGACTTCACCTGCGGTGATTCCAGCATTGAGAGTTGGTACAGCGCCATCGGATAAAATAGCAGGTATGGTATCGGAATCAGTGAACACAGCGTCAGCAGGTACAGCAGTTTTGACATTATCAAATGCCCAGTTAGAACTGATTGCTGTAGTAGTTGCTCCATCTACAGGAGTGTCATGAACGCCCAAAGAACTCGTTCCAGCGCCAATCAATGTTCTGACTTCTAATGCAGTGATTCCAGCATTGAGAGTTGGTGTTTCACCATCGGATAAAATAGCAGGTATGGTGTCAGTATCAGTGAACACAGCTTCAGCAGGTACAGCGGTCTTGACATTATCAAAAGCCCAATTAGAACTGATTGCTGTAGTAGTTGCTCCATCTACAGGAGCGTCATGAACGCCCAAAGAACTCGTTCCAGCGCCAATCAATGTTCTGACTTCTAATGCAGTGATTCCAGCATTGAGAGTTGGTACAGCGCCGTCGGATAAAATAGCAGGTATGGTATCGGAATCAGTAAACACAGCGTCAGCAGGTACAGCAGTTTTGACATTATCAAAAGCCCAATTAGAACTGATTGCTGTAGTAGTTGCTCCATCTACAGGAGCGTCATCAACGCCCAAAGAACTCGTTCCAGCGCCAATCAATGTTCTGACTTCTAATGCAGTGATTCCAGTATTAAGAGTTGGTGTTACACCATCGGATAAAATAGCAGGTATGGTGTCAGTGAACACAGCTTCAGCAGGTACAGCGGTCTTGACATTATCAAAAGCCCAATTAGAACTGATTGCTGTCGTGGTTGCTCCATCTACAGGAGTGTCATCAACGCCCAAAGAACTCGTTCCAGCGCCAATCAATGTTCTGACTTCAGCTGCAGTGATTCCAGTATTAAGAGTTGGTACAGCGCCGTCGGATAAAATAGCAGGTATTCCAGTATCGCTTGTGATATTGCTAACTGTTGTATTGAGCGCGCTCAAGTCGACGCCATCAATAGTAGCGCCTATTTTGACACTAATATTACCATTTGTGCCATTAACTCCAAACAAATTAGCCACACCGCCAATTCCATCTGCCCCGTATATAGCATATGTATCATAATTTTCATCACTAGGAATATAATGTATTAACCTCAGACCATCATAGAGAGTAGCATTCGTGTAATGGGTGCTGCCGGCGCTAGTGCCTATAGTGACCGAACCTATTGTATCAGTGCTACCAGATGATTCGGTTATTACTCTATTTGATCTGAGAGAAACACCTGTACCCGCTGCTCCAGTAACACTCATTTGTGGAGTGCCTAGCTTTCTGCCCTTCAACTGCTCAAGGGCATCAGCCGAAGTTATACCCTCATCACCATTGTAATCGTTACTGAGACCTGTTGCTATTATAACATCAGCATCTGGTAAAGTTACGGTTTTCGTAATAACACCAGTTACATGCCCTTCGGCATTGGTGGTGACAGAACTAACACAGTCGAAGTCATCACCATGTGCTGGTGAATCAGTTGTCGTGCCATCTGAGCGAGTAGTGTTTTCGTGCGTGAACGTCATGTCATAAGGATCAGTATCAGACCCATTAGAAGTGTCAGTCCAATCAATTTTGATGTAATTTCCACCAAGCATCTTCACTTCTTTACTATTCGATACGGTCACTTCCGTGCCATCTTCATCTTCTAGTATGAACAGATTGCCGTTGTTTTGGATATACCGACCGTCAAGATCGACAGTCAAGTCTAACCCAAGGTTCCGCCCGAGCGTTAGGATACCGTTTCCAGTATTGAACCCAAGGGAATTGACATATTCTGAATCAAGAACAGTGCCCAATATTTCAATACCGTTAGTGTTAGCAGAGAGCCAATCGTAAGCGTTGGCACTATCGTCCCAGAATACTATCCTATCAGCATTAGGATCCGTGAGAGGAACAACACCATTAATACCCTTCTGACCCTTAGCTCCTGTTGCTCCTGTTGCTCCAGCAGCTCCAGTATCGCCCTTGGCGCCAATTTCGCCTTTCTGCCCCTTAGCTCCTGTTGCTCCAGTCGCACCCTTCTCGCCTTGAATACCCTGAGCACCAATTTCACCTTTCTGACCCTTAGCTCCTTGAATACCTTGGATGCCTTGGGCGCCAGTTGCTCCAGTTGCTCCAGTTGCTCCAGTTGATCCAGTTGTGCCAATTTCACCTTTCTGACCCTTAGCTCCTGTTGCTCCTGTTGCTCCAGTATCTCCAGTATCGCCTTGAATACCTTGGATACCCTGAGCACCAATTTCGCCTTTCTGCCCCTTAGCTCCAGTATCGCCTTGAATACCTTGGATACCCTGAGCACCAACTTCACCTTTCTGGCCTTTAATTCCTGTTTCTCCAGCGGTGGCATCCTCGCCTTTCTGCCCCTTAGCTCCAGTATCACCCTTGACACCAACTTCACCTTTCTGGCCTTTAACACCTTTCAAAGCAGCGTTGGTGATAGTTGATTTCTTCAACTTTCCTGTGTCAGAAGCGTCTAGCACTAACAGATAATCGCCACCAACAACACTAGTTGAAAGGTCAACTCTGTCAGCAATAGATCTGCCATTATCTGTTAGGATTTCATCGTATTGAGTCCCATTCTCAGTTAGTTGCCATATATCAGACGTTTCATTCCAACGAATATCAACATCATTCTGACTGCCTCGATTTATGATGACTCCAGCGTTTTCAGTAGGATCAACCAGATCGCCAAGGTCGCTATTCAAAGTTATTTGGTTGTCAGTAATATCCAGAGTTTCAGTATTGATAGTTGTAGTAGTCCCAGAAACTATTAAGTTTCCGGCAATGTGGACATTAGCAGAAGCGCGAACGTCATTCACATAAACATTTTTCCAATGCTTGGTTGTGCTGCCAAGATCATGGCTGGCGTCAGCATTCGGAATAATGTCGGTATCGACACTTCCGGTAAATGACAACAAGTCGCCAGAAGCATTACCAAAATCAACGTCGCCTCGGAATATAGATTGATTTTGAACAACAAGCGTAGAGAAGTTACCCTCGCCAGCAGAAACACTACCAGGAATAGCAACAGAATCGTGTAATACTGTATTGGCATACACATTTAATGTGGACAAGCCGCCATTCACCCACATCGCATTACGGGTGGCCTCATTTGAAGCAGTCCTATCGGTTCCAATAGTCTGGGTGTGGGCATTAGCAGTTAGGGTTCCGGATAAAGATACTGATCCGGCAGTCGTTCCCAAGACAAGAGTATCAGGCAAACCAACAGTCACTGTACCGTTAGTGCGACTAACACCAACTTCGTTCGCTGTTCCGGCGATAGAAAGTACAGCACCGGTCGTAGCATCTTTAAGGGCAACAGTTCCTGTAGAAACAGTAAAGTCACCAGAATCAAACTTAGCCACGCCTTTGTTGGTCGTAGAAGCATCTTCGCCAGATACTAAAATGTCACCGCTGACTGTGTGAGTTAGGTCGATGCCTTCTCCGCCAGCCATAGTGAGTGTGTGGGAATTTGCTATGAAAGTGCCGCTATCTGTTGTGACTTGCTTCAATACAGAATCTTCAAGCTCAACCGCACCGGCTGTTACGTTGAAGTCTGCGGCAGCAAAAGAAGCAACACCCTTATTAGATGTGCCAGCATCTTCTGCCGAGAATGTGATAGTATTAGCAGTTATTGCTACATTAAGTCCTTCGCCTTCATCGAAACTTAATAAGGATCCCAATCTCACGTCGATATTGGAACCTGTGCCGTTGGTTCCAATTTCAATATGATCATTTTGAATCATAGAATTTAGAATGGTATCTGCTGACACGGTGTTGTTGGCGTGTAACTTGCCATTAGAACTAATGATAACAGTGCCGTCATTAGTCAAAGCGCCGTCTATATCAGCTTCTTCTACATACAGTTTACGCCACTCATTGTCTGATGATCCCAAGTCGTATGCGCCATTAGCGACAAGATGTGACATCACTCTTGAATTTACGGTCAGCGTATCTGAACTACTGTCGCCAATAGTCGCGTTTGAACCTAGAGTTGTGGTCGAAGTGATCACGAGGCTGTCGGCGGCGGCGTCGCCCAAGTTGACATCACCATTAAGGTTGACTGTGTTATTGAAAGTTGCTTCGCCATTGAAGATCGACGTACCACCAAAGGTTGCTGCTCCGGTGGTGGCCTGATTAGCAAACTTACCTTTAACTGTAATGGTGTCACCCTGAGCGTCACCCAAAGTGATGTTTCCGTTTAGGGTGGTCGCTCCATCTACGTTTAGAGTAGAGTTGAGGTCAACAGCGCCGTTAGCAGTTACAGTAGTTGCGGTCAAACCATTCAGGGAGGTTGAACCATCTACGTTTAGAGTAGAGTTAAGGTCAACAGCGCCGTTAGCAGTTACAGTAGTTGTAGTCAAACCATTTAAGGTGGTGGCGCCATCTACGTTTAGAGTAGAGTTAAGGTCAACAGCGCCGTTAGCAGTTACAGTAGTTGTAGTCAAACCATTAAGGGTTGTTGCTCCGTCTACATTTAGAGTAGAGTTAAGGTCAACAGCGCCGTTAGCAGTTACAGTAGTTACGGTCAAACCATTAAGGGTTGTTGCTCCGTCTACGTTTAATGTGGTGTCAAAATCTACAGCAGCATTCGCGTGTAGTTGCCCAAGAGTTGTTTTGCCTACAACATCGAGAGTAGAATCAAAATCTACAGCGCCTTCAACATGCAGCGCGCCTTCAAAAATAACATTACCATTAGAGTCAATGGAAGCAACAATGGTATTGGCGTTATCAGTAACGACAAGCTTGGAGTCCCCTGCGGCGTCTGAGAGCTGTAAATACAGGTCTGAATCACCAATAGTGGAATCGCCTGCCAGAAAAATCTCAACCGCGTCTCCATTGCCTGTACCGCCGGTGAATCTAAGGTGCGGAGAATCTAGAGCCTCACCGAAGCTAGTGTTCGCGCCGGATAGAATAAGATGCGCAGAGTTAGATGATAAGTCCGTGACGTCTCGAAGGGTGAAAGATTTAAATGCTGGCGTATTTGTGTTGGTATCTATGCGTAGGAATTGCCCCGCAGATCCCCCTGTCACGCGCACGCGAGAAATATCGCCGAGCGTCAATGTATCTGATCCGGATGTGGCAAATGTCACATTAGCATTGAATGTGGTATTGGCATTCACTGTAAATGTCTGGGGATCGATAATCGTATTCGAAGCAACAGTTATAGTACCGCCGGTGAGAGAAGAAGTATTCCCGCCCTTGATAGTATTTGTTCTGAATTCGGTGGCTGAGAATGTCCCTTTAATATGTCCATTTCCCACAGCCGCGCCACCGCGATTGGCGGAACCAGATCGAGAAACCGTCACAACATTATTGCTTATGATCGTAGCAATGTAGTTGGTGTTAAGTCTCCAGGAGTTGAAGCTATTATTCAGTTCGGTGTTCGAAACATTAACTGTCATTTGAATTCTCTATTCTCTTAAAGGGTTGTGTTACTTATATTACTTATTTATTAGAATTGTAAGCATGGTTTTTATGTCACTCATATCATTTTTGAGGGAATTTATCTCAGATTGCATTGATTTTGTTTTTTTGTTCGCAACCTTCATCGCTTCGTGTTTGCGATTAGCCTGCTCATCAACAAAAAACACCACCCTCGAGTTAGGATCTTTCCTCAACTCGGGGTGGTTTTCTACGCGCAGCAATTTCATGTTAAACCGGAGCTATAGGTGATTTAGACCCACTCACATGCAAATTAGATATTTGTGGCGAATAGTTGACACCCTTCCCTTCAGGTCTAGTGAACACAATTTTTAACTGATATTCGTCAATTCCGTGGTGTATCGAACCGTCGCCAGAACGGTATGCAATCACGCCGTTATTTGACGAATCTTCACGAAGTATGTTTGACAATCCTAAGAAATTATCACCGTTAGTGTTAGCAGAGACCTGATAGCTTAAAAGTTTAACATCATTCTGATTGCCTAATATCGACCTATCGTTTTCGCCCAGAAATGGAGTCATCTGAGTGTAGTTCTTATCAACAAGCGGTTCTGAGTCGTTGTCGTTTTTGGATCTGACATAAATGTCGACACCACTTTCTTTTGGGAAATATGCTTCAACAACAACATGCAACCTTTCTGTTGGCAATCCTGTGCCGCCAGGTGTGGCCCTGAGAACCCTTGAGACGTATCTTGCTTCAGCGCCGCCGGCAGGGAATGTCTCGTTCACGTTATTTGAACTGATGCGCTCGCGTCCTGCCTGTAAGGATAAATCCGAAATATCAATCGACGGAGATGCCACAGAAACATCTGTATGCATAACGCCGCGAATCAATAAGGACTTACTGGCGCTGTTCGACTTGCTATAAATTCTCTTTTGATCTTGTCCAAAAATGATTTGCGAGCCGCCAGTGACGCTTGTCCAGTCAGAATCGATAGAACCGCCAATTGACGTTGCTTTATATTGCCAAGTGAGGGATGTTCCTTGTGGGGCAGAAGAACTAGAGGACAGATCAACAGTGTCAATTTTTGGGTTTACAATTCCATCGATATAAGCAACCGAGCCAAACTCCTGGCCGCGAACATATGTATTAGCGGCGAATGTTCCGCTGGAATTTTTGATTCGGAGGCGACCAAAGTCGGTATTGACGAACGATATCGCACCATTAGCAGCCGACGCAGCAGAGAAAGCAGCCGTGTTTCCTATCCATGATCCCTGACTTGCGCCAGCACCAAAGAAAATATTGTTGGTATTTGCTGATGCGGTAGTTGGAAAATCCTTAAACGCGTCGATCGATATTACAACCTGCCCAGCAGATTCGCTGACAATATCCCTTACAGTGCCAGATGCAAACCCAGCCTGCGAAAATGCGCCGCCAAGTTCCGCAACTTCTGAGTTTATCACATCGCCAACCAAAATAGTTTGGTTGTTTGCTACGGTCATGGTACACTCACCGCGGACGATCTCATCCATCTGGAATCCGCTACTGCTAGTCGGGGTTCCTTCAGGCCATATGCCAGAAACATTCAAGAAGTCAAGATCCGCATTCTCAAACTGGAACGTGGACTCAACATCACCAAGTTCCGTTTTTGTTGAGAAAGATCTGGCATTAATCACGCATGCCAAATATTCGTCAGCGAGAGCAGACCATCCAGCCTGTGATGTTGATCTGCCATATAATGTTCTCCAAGACTGTGGAATCACTGGGAGTTTACTCGAACCTATTAAATTGACACCCTTATTAGCAGTGTACAGCTCAAAGTCTGTACCGTCTTCATTAGGAATTACTGTCAATGCATATAGAGTTCCCTCTTTGAGAGATACGTCTTTTGAGAATGTGAACTTGGTTGTTGTCACGGTGGAGATATTGGCTTGTGTAACCGGCGCACTCTGACCGAGCAACTGTGTAGTCGGAACTCCATTTTGTGTCGCCCTAATCTGCACAATAATCGAAGCGTTTGCATTATTGGGTTTTTTGCTGAAATATAAATCAACACTGTGGATTTGCGAATCTTGATTATTTTTATCAGGAATGACAAAGGTCTGCGACAAGTGGTCAGGAAGCTCTTGCAATACTTCTGTGCTTGTAATTACTGTTTGTGAAGTATCAGACTCCAACTCAGTTAAAGAAATTTGTGAAGACTGTACTGCAGAGTCTTTATAGGTAAAATCATTCTTATTTGGCGCAGCATAGTAATATTGCCCGCATCGAGTTGTAGCGCCGTCTTTGCCTGAACTTATTCCGCCGCCATATGGTGGCGCCACATCACTAATTTCTACAAGATGCTTATACCCTTTGAATTTCAAATTAGCATTATTCGGTATAATGTACCAGAACGTGAGATTGCCAGAGGCGTCAGTGACAAGCGGATTCCCTTTGCTGCTGGCATCGCCAGAGGCGGAGGAGAAACAATATGCCGAAATGTCTCTTCCATCAAACCTACACCAAACGCGAGTTAGCGGCTTCAGGCCTGCACATTTGACTGCCCGCTTGACGTGCTGCTCGAGTACATAATTATTTGTACCGTCTTTGAATGCGGCGACGTCAGAGAATTCTGCAAGGCCCGTGTAGTCTTTACCAGCATCCGCATACTGTTTGAGAAGGGCTGCTGTAGTTGTAGCTGATGCTGGCATTAGGTAATCCTATTAATCTATTTTGTTTATTATTTATTATGAACCACAAAGCCGTTCACAATGAAAGTGTCGTCGCGATCAACATCCAAGTTGAATACATGCCCAGTCTCTTGTCTCTGGGAGAAGTCATTCAAAGTCTCGGTATAAGTGCCTAATATCTTGTCATATTTGACCATTTGATCATTAAAGGCCAGCTGTCCAACAATTTCCAAATCGGGGTGGAGGATTCGCGTCTTCTCGGCATTGAAAGACTTCCATCCATCAATTGTCAGCATTGGGTGCGTGTCAGTCAGTTCTAGAGAATCATTGATTGTATATATTGTTCTGGCCTCGACTGGGTGGTGGTGTAGAGCGACTACTGTATTAAACTCTCCAGACATACCCAGAACAACGTCGCCAATCACAACAGATTCAATAGCTTTAAAAGAACCGTCGCCCATATATACTAATGTCCCCGCAACGAAACAACCTCCGTAGAAGACTTGGCCGCTGGCCGCATAGCTGCCGTTATAAGAAATTCCGGCGCTGCTTGTAGTTGTTCCCGAATCCGTAATGTCTACCGACGCTTGAGCCGGAGCCGATGGCTGTGCTAATGAACACGACGGATGAGACAATCTCATAGTTCCGTTATAAAGTTTGGCTGGAGTTGCTGTATTCACAGTGACCGGAAGGCGAGAAGTAATGTCTGTTTGTCCAATTAAAACAACAGGCGAAGACTCGACAACTGTCACAACATCGTCAGCAACAGTTGTATTCACGCCGCCAGAGGACAAGCTGAGTTCAATATTCTGAAGAGTTGGGATTGCTCGTAAAGGCTGAGCGGCGAAACTTAGATCCGAACTACGCATACTGTTTACAAACTCACCAGTTGGCGGTGGATCGATAATGATAGAATCTACCGGTGGCTCAGGTGCCGTAACTGGATCTGATGGACGGAGCATACCCTTTTTCAACGCCGCAATCTCAGCAGTATTGAGAACAATCATGTAATGGTGCTTTTTCACTTCGTGCTCAAGGACTCTAAGTTCCTTCATAGTGAATCGTTTATTGTCCACTTCATTGACCATGACCTCGGATTCTGGACGCAAGTAGTATAGCGCCGCGTCCGGAGAAAGTGATGGGTATGGTGGAACAAAGACGTTAGCCAATACCATAGTGTCTTTAGGCTTGGTTGGAACCTGAGGGAACTGGTCTGGTGTTCCAGAAACAACATTAATAACACCGGTAGAAGTCAAAACCACTCTATCGAATCTTGGTAGATATGATTGAACATCGGCCTGAAAGTTTTGGTCTGGAGTGGGAAAGTACGACCCGTCGGAATCAACGTCAAACGTCGAACCCTGAGCAGGGTTTGTCGGCGCTGCTGCGGCTGTCCCAGTACTGCTCGGTGTCGCAGTAGAAGAACGAATCGGCCTAAAGTCAACACTGTCGCGAAGGTCGATTATCTCGCCAGAAGCAGAAAGATATTTTGGAATTTCTTGAGTTGTGATTGTTGTATTCGCCAACGGATTGGCATCATTAACTGGATATGAATCCACGCTCAAGAACCCAATACCGGCAGAACGGTCTCTGCCAAAATAGTCGAATTTTACCAATAACCCTGCATCAGTTGTATTCAGTGTACTTGTCGAACGCTTTATCAATCGCGCGGTATCATACATCGAATCTCTCTGACCGCCCTCGATATAAAACTCAGATGTGACGTTCGTATCAGAAGTGGACACAGTAGTATTGCCACCAGAATAAACAGCAAGAAGTCTGAATGCGTCAGAAACACCAAGCGGCCAAGGGCCAACATTACTGGAAGTGTGGCTTCCTGTATCAATATGGACGAATTTATTTTTATTTACAGTCTTATTGGCCTGAACCGCTGAGGTTCGCAAAACATCAAAATATACCGATGCGGCGAACGTAGAAGCCAAATTGGCAGTTTCTAGGTCAATACTATGGGCCGAGCCAGTTGATGTAATTGTGCCATTAGCCTGAGTGTCGAATATGTGACCGATGGGGAATACTTTAGCGTGCCCAGTAGCAGAAACTGTCGCGCTACCTGAAACAGTCATTGTCGTATCGCCGGCAATATTGGTAATTCTCTGTTTAGTCTCACCAGTTAGTTGAATGAAATCACCAACATTATATTGAGAAGTGAAAGTCGCTCCTGCTGATCCGGTGACTGTGCTGCCAGATTGCGAAGCTTGTCCAGTCATAGGATTCGTAGACACTTCACTTCGGGCAACAATTATAATATTCCGCTCATCCACAGAAGACAGCGGGGAGCCTGTATCATTATTTGTTTCAGTTCCACCCGTATGCGCAGTGTTAGCAGAAACAGTAGCTGTGCCTGCGGTTGTGAACGATACGGTCTTTTCGGTTCTGAATACATATTGTGTATTGGTGTTGTCAGTGGCATCGGCAAGCTTTCTGGTGCCTGAACTTTGTATTGGCATCACCAATTTATTTAATGCTGTATCTTGTAGTCTAGCTTTGCCATCAGTCTCGAGGACGATGTCAGCGTAAGAATGGGGGCCAGAAACATTAGCAACATACAACGACAAAGAATTTGAAAATGCATTTCCTGCGGTCATCTTGATGTCAAAAAGATATATTCTAAACTTGCCTGATGGTGTTCCAGAAGTGCCTTCATGGTGCTGGAACCCTCGAACCTTAGCAGTTCCTACCTTAGCACCTAATGCACTTCCAGCATTGACATAATCATTAGTGATTGCTTGTTGCGCTGTGTCATAAATGTCGACATCTCGGAACCCTTGAAAATCCCACGTACCGACAACTTCATTACAAATAGCATAGTTACCAAATGCTTGGCCGACTACTACGTCTTTCTGGACAAGATATGTTATGGCTTTGTCGATGTCTTGGCGATACAACCCGCTGAGCTCAGTTCTATAACCGCTGACATAACCAATCGAAGGATTCACTTCGATCACTAATTTATTGAGGTCGCCGCTTTCTGCCGCCGAGTACACGCCACCATTAACTTCTGTCTTTAAATGCTCTTCGACATTGACCTTGAATGGGCGAATGGCATAGTCACCAGATTCTTCTCTAGTTCTAGTCGCCAGTTCGTCTGCCAGATTTCCGCGAGAGGGATCGAGATATTCACGAATGACTCGACCAGACTGTATATCAGCAAGCGGCACGAATCCAATATTATTAGCAGAAGTTGCATCTCGGGTCTTGAGGACTGGAGAAAGTTTAAGTCTTGAAGCTCCAGGTGCAGAGAAGTTTGTCGCGCCAGAAGCATTATCCAATAACGATGAATCTTGATTCGAGTCAATTATGGATTCTTCAGTCTCTAGACCAACACGAACGGTCGGATCTACGGAATATTTGCTAACAACACCAGCCTGTTGTGGCACCTTGACGAAGTGACCTTTGTGGTACACAACTCCGGCAGCCAAAGAACCGCCAATGCCAGTTCCTGTGGATCCAGTTACGATAGTGTTAGCTGCTACGATGAATTCGCTATTTGCTGAGTTGCGAAATATCAACGTCTCGTTATCAGAAAAAGCCTTAGTGGTGTTGTTTGCGCCAGAGTTTGTATACGAAACAAAAACGCTTAGATAGTTTGGAGCATTACCTTCAGAACCTTCCGAAGCGGCAAGCAACTTAGCAGTGACACCTGTGGTTTCGCCAGTAATAGTACTGTTGGCGATTAATGCATTAGAATAAAAGTCATTAAGGAGCAGGACTCTATTGTTGGCGTCTTTATCACGCAACTTAACATACTGCCACTTGGGAAGCTCTAAGTCACAACCGGATACAACAGTTCCGTCTGTGAGAACAGTAGAGCCAAGACGCGAAACTTGATTCTGTAGGATAGTTTGAAGCTGTGTTAACTCTCTCGCCTGTACAGCATATCCTGGTCTGAATAGCACTCGATGAAAGTTCTTGTCTTCATTGAAGTCGTCAAAAAAAGGACTTTGATTGAGGTTCGTTTCGATTGTCATTTATAATACCTTTAAAAATCTAGGATGATTTTAATATCTTCTATTTGTTCTGGAGTTCGATCCACAGCTCTGATGTTCTCAGTATACAGTATCTCGCCGGAAAATGTATTAGCCTCTGGGCCTTGTATCGATTCGATAGTAGCAACAGGCGTTTCGCTGTTGCTGTTGAGGACAATGTCATCCTTAGTGAATGCGACGTGATTGCTATAACTTTGTACACTATTTAGGTACATTGTATAGAAGGAAGAATCACTTTGAGTCTCATCTTCGCGAATATAAACTATGTGAGCATTCGCGCCTTGTACAGCATTTTGCAGGGATTCATTTTTTCGTTGGATTGCCCCGAGCGTGGTCACAAATTCTAATGTCCCAAGCTCAGCAGCTAAACGATTTCTTTCGTTTGTGATGGTGTCCCCAGCCGACAGAGGATTAATTGGGGTGGCGCCGTCCATACTTGTATAGGATAATGTTGCTCGAGAAGTCATTCGCAGCGTGGAAGGGCTGTTAGATGTATTAGCTATGGACTCAACCGCAATGTGCGTGTTATTGGCATCAACCTTTAGAACTGGATCTTTCAAAATGCTAAGAGTCCTGAATGCGGTATTTGATGGGATGTAACCAGCGCCGGTGGAAGAAACACCTTCACTACCGTTAAATTGGACGTTCAGCATAATCTTATCTGCTGCGAGTTCGCGAACCGGATTTGATCCATGACCGCCAACAGGAGAAATAACCGCATTAGCGGTGGCCCCGACGCCATGAATACCGTTTGCGCTAATAAGAACCTTCGCTCTCGTATACTGAGAACCGACATTTATCACTGCAACATTAGCAATAGAACCAGTTGAAGCATTAACACGACTATACGCTTGTGCGCTGGAACCATCGCCAATAATAGTCACAGTTGGTGAGATTATAATTCTTGAATCAGTATTCGGTGTAGTTGTGAATGCAGCATTCACAGTCATTGTTCTGGTCGATCCAGACCACTGAGTGATCCGACGTAATTGACCAACACCCGTTCCGGAAGAAATGTAAACACTGGATCCATTATAGAACCCTTGAATCGGGGAAGCGCCGTTATCTCCAGCGGTAGAAACTTTAATAGAAAGTCTACCACCGACCTCAACAACTCCATTAGCAACTTGATGATACCCAGAACCGAGGTTTACGGTTTCTACAATTTCAATAGCTCCGTTCACTGCGGCATTTTGGACTGCCTGTTGGCGCGTCTGTTCAGGGGAGGTGTCGGGTGTCACTATATTCTTCACCGGCATATGTACTGATGTTAAAAACTTATCAGCCTCACCGAGAGAAATGGTGTATAGATATTTCCAAGTGAAACCATCAGATGTAGTAAATGGCAGTGTTGAGAACCCTGTCGGTTTCACCGACGAAGCGGAGCCTTTATTATTATACAGGCACTTATACACATTATATTGATCTGTCAAGACATAGTATCTGCGCTCGTACATATCCTCGTCAGTATCTCTGTACATAGAATAAGTGGTGCCTGCTGCCCAATCATATCTAGGGACAACATGCGAAACACTTCCAGTATCAATTTTCTTGGCACCGATAAACTTTCTGTGCTGATCGTATTGCAGATTCTGCTCATTGTCGACAACAAAATCTGGAATAGGTTCTTCAGCCCATTCCTGACTATTACCCAAAACTGCATATAATATTACAGAGTTTTTGTTTGCCGATCCGTCAGTTGCATTCAGCGCTTTAACAAAAGCTTCTGCATTATTGATGGATAGATCTTTGGTCGCGTATCTGTAATTCATTAGGAAATTGTTCCTGTCGTGTAATAAACATTCGCCGAGGCCAATCCGCCGGCAGCCCACTGTATTTTTGTATTCGCAAGAGTGTCATTCGTCACTATATTTAGCGGTATTTTGTAGTAGGTTTTCGGAGATATTTCAATTATTATCGTGCCGTTATTGGCGTAGTTACTTAGGAATGTGGTGCTAGAACCGACGATATTGAATGTCGCGTTGCTCATAGCTACAGTACCCGAACCTTGAAGGCGCGTGCTGTTGTTTGCAGATGAAACGATGTCTACAGAAACATTCGAGTGTGATTGGTACTTGCCAAACAATCTCTGACCTGCAGGGTGTACAAGTTTAAGAGCAATATCCTTATATCGAGCAAGTGCCAGAGGTGCAACTACCTGATATGCAAATTCTTGGTAAAAATTGCTATCCTGTATATATCCGCGCTTTGTCGATACATGACTTCTTGATGAAGAATAATATCCTTCCGAGTTAGCAACATTGTCAAGAGTCAATCTAACCACAGCTTGTGTTGCGTCCGGATGATCGGTTTCTTCAACACGAACCAGCTCGCCCTGTTTATGAGAATATCCAGAATCAATAACGCGCAAAGATGTTATGGTTCCGTTGGCGCCGACGCTTGGTACAATTTGAGCATTATTTCCAACAACACCCTCGTCAACCACTTTAACAATCTTAGCAGTTCCTTGACTTGAAGTCGCTCTGGTGTCAATCTCGCCAGGAATTGTGGATGTTTCGTATTTAAGAATTGTCACGGTTTGGTTATTAGCGAAGGTGATATTACCTGGAGATCTTTGTAGGAACGGTTGCCAGACTCGAACGGTGGTCTGGTATGACCCGTTCGCCAACACTACTGTTGTTGGGGTTTGGTTCGGGCCAGCGCCAGCTTTAATATCGCCGCTCGCAGATGTAGATGGTTGGATCAAGCCGTCATTTGTGTCCAAACCGATCACTTGACTATTGGCAGTTCCCCAGTTTATGTCGTCAGTTTCTAATGTTATGTACTGCTCACCAATACCCAGAAAAGAAATATTTGGTTCGACCACACGAACAGTCGGAGCAACAGTAAACCCATCACCACCAACTTTGTTTGATAAGTTCTGGATTGATCCGAATGTAGCAACTTTAAATATCAACGAGTCGCTCAATTTAGTGTATCGATTTTCAATGGCCGTATTTGATGAAGTAGATGCTACGTTGGCGATTACAGTTGCGGAACCCACCTTGCGAACGCCGTCCAACTCTATGAATGATGAAATTGGGCCGGTGTGGAATTGTGCTGAGTTGTTTGCAGTGTTATTCGCAGTCACCTTGTATGTTGTCAAGTCGCGCCAGACGCCGCCTTTGCCGTATGCCTCGGAAGATAATGCTGGGTTGAATGGATCTGACACCACTAGGTTTAAATTGTCCGAAACACTCACAACTCTTCGGCTAGACTGGCTTCCGGATTTGATAACATCGCCAATTGCGAAGTCTGTCAAAAAAGTAGTTCCGATCCCAGTAACTGTGTTCGACGACGAGCTTACCGTACCAGAAAGGATTGTGTTTGCTGCTGGATCGTATTCATAACCAAAGGGTATGTTAGAAATTATCTTTTTAACAACAGCAAACGTATGTGCCGGTTCGTTCACTTTAATCGCATCAGCTGTGTTAGCCACGTGTGGGGATATTGAGACAAGCTCATCACCCTCATTAATCACAACAGCAGAATCTCGTCCCAACTGGAGGTTATGTCCGCCAATAGTATTGCTCTGGAATGATGTGACAGTTCCGATAGTCGCACCGGTGGATGTGCCAATTTTTATAGATTCAGCCGCAGAGAAGTTGCGATATGTGTCGACCTGATACCAAGAATTTCCTGCAGTAGAGTCGACGATTCCCAACACAATAGCATTGGCTGAAGACGTAACACCGAATAGCGAGTCACCAACGATAATACCAGAACTATTTGCTATCTGTATAATTGCGTCGGCATTATCTCGATAGTGTTCGCTGCCGACAACTTCATCTTGTTCAGGAAACCCGAAAGTCGCGGCACCAATAATCGTGTTCGCGAAGGTGTCCATTATTCCAGTGCTTGAATTTGGATAAGTGACCAGAGGCGCGAGGTCGCCATATACATTGTTACTTGCAATTAAATTAGTGTTTAATGATATGGCAAATGTATCGCCGATGTCTGTCTGTTCTATGGTGAATCTTGCAGGGGACTGTCCGTCGCCCCCTTCAATGAATATTAATGACTCTCCTTGATCCGCGCCACCGATAGAAGACGTGTACCCAGAGCCGCCATCGGCGATGGAAAATGTGAGAGATCCGCCGAGGTCGACGGTGTCTGTTACAACAACCTTAGCGAATTTGCCAACATCATCTGATATCACATCAAGAACGTCTCCCTTGGAATATTCTCCGCCAGGAGATATAATCTCAACCCGCGCAATTCCAGCTTCGATAATTGGCGCGTGACCAGTTCCTGTGACAGCCTCGGACAAAATGCGAACTGGCTCCAAATGGCCAAACGAACCCTTAACGTTTGAGACGATAATTTGCATCACATCTCTGTTGCGAATAACTCTTCCAACAATATCCTCAACCAATGCTTCAGCACCAGTCTCCTGACCTTGAATAGTTCTTCCTATAAACTTATAATTGTTGATGTCATAAGACGTCACGAGATATCTGTCTAAATTCCAATCTCCGTCAGACACTTTGAGCATTTGATCTGCAGGATAGTAAACCTCAACATCTTCATTATAAATTGTCCTAAATAGCAACTTGTATGAAGAAAGAGAACCGCGAGTGACATTATAATATTTTACATACCTAGCGAGAAGTCTCTTATCTGCCGCAACCTCATTCGGTATCGACGGCAACAGCGTATCTTGGAAATATTTAAGATACTCGTCCATTGTTGTGCTTATGTCGCGACTATCTTCAAGATTTTGAATGGCGTCGGTAAGCTTTCCGTTTTGCTCGAGGTACTCGTAATATGCCTCAATAAAAGCAAGAAAGTTCTCGCCATCTTCTTTATAGAATGCTGGAAACTGATTCTTTACAATCGCGGATAGTTTTGATTTTATCATTAAGTCTGCTCACCGACGATGTTGATAATAGCATCGGCTGAATCCATGAGTAAGATCTGCTCGCGCACGGGAATGACATCCAAATTCTTAGGGGATGCGGTGACCAACAGCTCCAGATCAGAATATGCTGATGGCAAAAAGTTCTCAATAGTGATAGCGCCGGAAGTGTAGTCAACGATGCCAGCGGCAGTGACAATATTCACGCGCTGCTTTTGATCGTTATATCGGAATATGTCCATCTTGCCGAGGCCATCGTCGCCAAAGAATGCGGAGAATCCAGAGTATGTGAATTGCGAAGAAATAACAGTAGCGGGTCTAATCTCGTTATTGAATTCAACTCGCACAAGTTCGGCGATGTTCACATTAGGAACAATTCTTTTTTGCAGCTTTATTGAAGCGTCTGTATTTAAAATATTCCCGCCAGAAGTGTCGTCTAGAGTACGAAGAAATCTGGAAAATCTCAACTTATTTCCAAACCTTCCCAGATTAGATTCGGAAAATACTGATATTGCGTTTCTGACATTAGATTCGACAGCATTGTCGTTCAAAGAAGACCTTGTCTTATTGTAGTATGATGTCAGGGTTGGTATGATGTAAGTGTAGTCAGCATCAATAATAACCGGATCGACCGCCAGAGGCGTCCTATCAGAGATAGAAGATTTGATCATTTGCTTTCTGTTCGTCGTGGCAAACTTTTCGCCAAACGGTTTAACCGCTATAAAGACCTTTCCGAACACAGCAGGGGTGGCTTGCTCGCCACCAAATGCAATAATTGATTCCAAGTCAGGATTCTCTGAAAGAATGATTCTCTCATAATCAGTTGCGATTATTGCACGGTTTTGCGTTTGGTAATTTCTTGGAGCTTGAAACTTGATTGATTCTATTGTTTCTTGGGGTCGCCCACCAAGAGATGGTGATGGAACAGAACTGATCACAGCAGAAGAATAGCTATATCCAACATCCAAGCTATCAACGCTGAATGTATCCGCACCATTAGTCGCTTCGCCACTATTCACAAGGTAATCTACCTTGACAATATTGCCAGCCTTTAACGACTTACCTAAAGAACCGGAACCAAATATAACCTCATACTTCTTATCTGCAGTTTCCTCAACAAAGAATATTGGCGTTGTTGAAAACACTTGAGTTATATTAGATGCGCGGCTGAACTCAGTCGTTGTGCTATCACTAGAAGACTCTTGTACATTGACCACAATACTTGTAGTGTCCACTCCCTCATTCGGCAATATATATCGAACGGGGTTTGATGCGCTGGCAGTCCAAGCGTGTGACAGTGGCTCGCCTTCTCTAATTGAAATTGTGGAAGTAAATACACCAGGAGAAGATGCAGCAATCTTTTCAGCAGAGGGGGTGACATATGTGTACGTTATATCATCAACAGTTGTGGTGAATTTGCTATTCTTAGGCACAGTGATTTGAGTTGCAGTCGGGTCTATGCCATTAATAGACAACACCACTTCTGCCGTTGCCCCTATGGACGAAACCGGAACATAACCCAACTCCTTAGCTCGGGAAACGACAGAGTCTCTTTGCTGCGCCGTGTCTAAGAACATCTCATTTCCGACCATGTTCAGATAATATGCATTGTAGTGCGTATTATATGCCAGGACGTCAAGAAGAACAGACATGGTCGAACCCTCAAACCCATAGTCTTTAAATTGTTCTTGGCTGCTCAAATATGTCTTTAGATTTCCGCGTATTTCTTCGAAATCCAACTCGGACACTTGTAGGTATGTATTTGCTGACATTATCTGACTCTTTCTAGTATGACGTCTAGGACGACTGGGTCGGGATCGTTTATTATCATAAATGCTACGGAAATTACGAGAGCGTGCTCGTCAGTCCTTTCTTCGACCATCACCGCTATAACATCCGCTCTAGGTTCATAGTTAGAGATGACCTCTCGGATAGCTCGTTCCATTTGCTGCTTGACTGCTGGAGAAAAAAGCTCAAATAAATAGTACCGAATGCTACATCCAATATTTGATTTAAATGGTCTCTCATAGTAGTCTGTTAGGATTAAAGACTTGACGGACTGGCGAACAGATTCCCTGTTTGTCTTGCGCGTCACAACACGTGTGATTGGGTGGGCAAAGAACCCCAAATCCAAGTCACTAAAGATCTCTTTCTTTTTTGTCTTTCCGGCCATAATCCTCTACTTCGTTTTATGCGTTTTTAGAATCTTGTATATCTTTGCGTCTGTCTTTACAGAGCTTGCTTATTTCAGCCAAAGCCTTTCTTGCTCTTGTTCCGGCGGCAGCATTACCAGATTCGAACTTTGTGTTCTCTCTGGTGTATGTTTCAAATAAATTTGTTAAATTATCGTGATTATTCATAAATAAACCTTTACTTTTTCCAATAATGTAGTATAATAGACTATGTCGCCCTTAAAGTATAATAAGTGTTCAATCATACTTGCTATCTATTTATACGAGTTGTTTAGAATGTTTCAACTGTTATTATGTCACCATTACTTGTTTGCTCAGTGAACACCACAGTATTCCCAGTCGTAGCATTGAAGTCTGTATTAGCCACCAAACGAATCCCATTCAAATACGTTGCAGTAGACCCAACCGTGTAACTCAAAACCGTACCAAAGTTGTCTTCGCCTGAAAAAGATGTAGCATTATTTTCTGATATATATGTGAATGTTCTATAGACAGAAGATGGTCCTGAATTGGCAGAAACTCCTGAGATACCGGATGTGTTGAGCCTCACCTTTTCAATGTTATTTAGCTTGAATACTAACTCATCAGATTCGTTGACAATTACCCAATTGCCGAAAACCAACTTACCTTCCAATGCTCCGGAGGAAGTATCGGCGGCAATTTCCATGCCACCAATTTTAAGCGTAAACTCCGATTCGTCAAGAAACTTAGACATTCATAATCACCTATTGCGGCTTGCTGGTAGTACCAGCGCCGAGTCCTGGAGTATCTTTGTGTGTATGACCCTTTCCGGATATTCCTGCGGAGATATGGTCAACTGATGCGGTCGATTTTCCAGTTATGCTCAAGTCGCCGGTCAAGTTTATATTACCAGTCCAATTTGTAGTCGGTGTATCCACTGTAGTTGTTCCTGCGGTAGTGATGTTTGCATCGCCGTCCACATATATAGTGACATTTCCCTTGATGTGAATTTTATCATCACCAGCAACAATTGAGTAATTGTCTTTAACAACTCTGGTTACTTTTGTCCCATCTGGGTGGACTTCATATTGAGTGCCACTTTTGTGGAATTCTTTGATTCTTTCCGCGTTGGGGGTGTCATCGAATTCGGTGTAGTGGCCAGACTCTGTTGCCCTGACATGGTTGTATGGATACTTAGCGGCATAGGGAGTGTTCGGGGCGTTGATCTTACCTCCGTCTTCTACTGGAGGAACATAGTCTCCACGAGCCAATTCATTCACATCTGATTTATCGATGTACTTTGGATAGACGCCGTTTGGATCGTTGAAGCCGAGAGCAGTATCCGACAGAGATTTAGGGGCGCCAGCTAAAGTTCCTATGATGGCAGGTTCTTGTGCCCTATCACCATCTATAAAGAACCCGATAACCCATGTTCCCTCAACCATACCAGTCGGCGAAGTTCCAACCCCACTTATGGAAGCTGAGTCGACGCTATTGAGTGGAGTTGCCCAAGGTAGAGATTCTGTAGGGATTTGATCTTTGTTGTCTGTGTGGTAACCAAACGTGCGAACTCGCACCCGCCCGAGCTGGGCAGGATCGTTTCTATCTTCAACAACTCCAATAAACCAAGTGAAGTCATCTCTTCCTATATATTGCCTCATGTATTGCCCTGAGATTATAGCTTATTTTTTAGCGCGAGATTTCTTTTTCTTTTTGGGAGCTTTCTCTACCAGTACATTATGGTCGTGGTCGTGACTTGGCTCTTTTATTTCCTGAAGAAACACTGGCGCGGAAGGTTCAACGACTTCTGATAGGAAAGTCTTTTCTCGGTGTGATCCTGGTAATGGCATATTATGTACTCCTATTTATTTAAAGTCTTGTGCCCGTATCTTTAGCACATTCTAACAAAGTTGTGAATGAGTCAGTACCGTCAAGCATCTTATGTCTAAGTTTTGTGATAATGTACTTTCCACTAAGGTATTTATCTTCTTCACCGGACTGGTCATTTGAGGTTGCTGCCGCTGGTATGCTCAGGTAGATGACATCTCCTGCGTCCAATTCGCTGTCTCCAGGAATTGCAGCCTCGACGATGGTGTTGAAAATGTGAGCTTGGTATGAATCGCTTTGCGCGGCAACTTCACCATGCCTCTTTGGTGTCGGGAGCTCACTAGAGAACAACGGATCTGTGTCATGACCGCTCCTAGAAGTCAACATCCTCACAACAGGTTCGGTCGAAAGTTCCCCAGCAATCTTATACGGCTGGAGTTTGGTGAATTTCGGGGCATATTGGTTGTAGTCAAATATGACTTCGCGCTTTGTCTTTCGGTGAATATCGATGTGGATAGTTTTTGACCTGTACAATCCAGACTCAACGTTATCCAAAAAGTTGCTTTGTTTAATGACGTCGAAAGATATTAGCTTGGTTCTGTCAAAATTCTCGTCTTGCGACGTGCCTTTGCCTTCGTTGACATTCGACGGGAGGTATGTGTAGGTTTCTTTAACTTCTTGTTTCACAAGATTGCTCACGTTCTTGAAGTTGAAACCTTTACTGTTCTCATAGAATGTGAATAGCGGTATGTGGTCGTCGGAGTCGGCCTCTCCTGAAAGGAAGTCGATAGTGTCGTCAACTGACAAATTCGGAATTATATATTTCTGGAGTCCGATGGTTTGATCAATGGAAACTTCTTTTATTTGCCGAAAGCCGACAGTTGATCTGTAATTATAATGCAATGACTTGATGTCTTCATTATATACGAACTCGCCAACAATACTCTCCACCATTTTAGAAATTAAATTTCCACCAGAGCCTCCATATGCTCTACAAATCTTATTGGAAATTGCCGGATATGCCTCAACACTGACGCCAGATAGGAAATATGCTTCACTGCGCTCCTCAATACGTTTTCTGTCTGTCAGCTCATATAGAGAAAAGAAGTGATTTTTCCAAGGTAGTGAGTCGTCATTTGATCTGTAAGAGGCGACAAGAATCTCTCCACCAGAAAATCCACCAATAACTCCATTATCTTTATCGCCTCTGATTGTGTTGATCAGACCAACGGAGTCGTTGAGTACCAAGTCGCACTGGATGTAGTGCTCGAATATGTCCTGATACACGCTGAAGTCGACGACTAGCGATTGTAGATCGATGATCTGTCCGCTCGCAGTAATGAGAGCGAACTTCCGTACGTCAATATCGCCAGGACTTCTGTACCCTGAAATACCCTCACCAGACATTAAACACCATTCCTCAATACGTCTTCCACTTCATCGCGGACTTTACTCAGGTATCTTTTATCAAGTAATTTGATAGACCTTTTAGATTCGTTTCTTTCCAATTCATAATCATATTTATCAACAGCAGCTTTTTGATAGTCGACGTGCGTGCTATTATAAGTCGCCTCGTCAACAACAACAAACCTTTCTTCGACGACTGTTCCGTCATATAATACGGTAGAGCGCGCTGGCACTTTCTGGCCGTTTTCGATACGTCCTAAAAATATTCTGTATTCTTCGACTTGAGCTTTCGCGGCAGAGATTGTGCCATACTTTCCCGAGATGTAGGATTCAAAATCGTTTGACGTTAGTGGCCAATCAAAATGGACATCTTCAATATCATTGAAGTGCAGGACTAACCAAGCATAGTTGGCGTTTCCGTAATACTTCTCGGCAATTGTGTCTGGGCGGTCGCCATCCTGAATGTCATATTCATAATATACATCGGCTCTGTTGGCTACTGATGATTGCACCTTGAACCTTCGGAGGAGGTTGGTCAGCTGGACAGTCTGTCCGTTATTAGTCAGGTCGTGTGGCGTTTTTGGAAAGTATGAAAAATAATTTGACATTATTGACTTCCTTTCGTCGGCGACGATTTACTCTGCGAAAATCCGCTATCCATATTATCGCGAGTGACAATCTGGGTTTCTTGGAACGCCATAGAAATTTCTATTGATACTGGTTGGCCCGTATCTTCAAAGAACAGCGGTATGCCTTCGCCATTATAATTGACTGTGAGGGACTTCAGGACGCAAGTTCCGACCTTGTACAGATTAGCTGCAATTTTGTCAGCAAAGGATATCTCAAATTCATCAGGGTATTGGAACCCGAGTGTTCCCGCAGTATATCCAGGGTGCATGTGGTACTTCAATACAGCGATCAATGTCTGGAGGGTTTCAGATTCGGAGCTATTTCTGGCGATAAACTTATAGGTGAAAGAATGCTCTCGCATATCAACACCTTTGAAAAGTACAGCCATATGTGGGTTGATTGCCAACCCTTCATCAACGCCGATTCCAGAAAGGACGCTGCCGCCAGTTCCCAAAGCGGCGAGTCCACCCGCTACCGAACCCGCTCCTCCTGCCGCAGCAGCAGTAGCAACAAGTGGTGTGAGTATCGCCGCTGTTTTTAACATACCATCATTATCGCCAGATTTCATTGCATCTTTTCCAGCGTTAAATTTTGAAGATATAAGCGCGCCGATATCGTCTGCGCCTTTACCGAGCTGGGCTGACGACAACCTTCCCGCTGCTGCTGCTCCAAGTGCGCCCAAACCTTCGTTCTCGTATTGCGCGCCATAGCTGGCTTGCAAATTATTCGGCAAGGGAAGGACGACATTTCGGATAGCTGTTTCTACTGGAGCCACCTTTCTGTTTTCACGGCTGCGGTTCATAACACTGAATATGATATAGTGTTCGTCATTCAAATCCGAAGGGAATACTATAGGCTCCTTGACCTTCGGATTTGAAAAAAGCGGATATAGTGGAGATGATATTTGATTTCCAGCTGTTTCTTTCTTGATCAATTCGTTGAAGTTGGCGTTGATAGAAATGCCGTTTTGTCCAGCCGAGACAGAAAATGCCCCCTTCCCCGCAGCGCCAGCAACCTGCTCCAAGTTTCCGGCAACTTGTGCAGCCACGGACTTGCCTACAGATGTTAATTGCTTTAGGTTTATTTTAGCCATGCGGTTGTGCCTATAAATAGTGCTTTAGATGAACTATTTATAAGGGAAGTGATGGCACATTATTACAAAGGTAAGTATCAGTGTAAGTTTCCTGAGAAGTATAAAGGAGATTCGTCAAACATAACATACCGATCATCGTGGGAGTTGAACGTGATGTCATATCTCGACAAGAACCCCGACATAATATGGTGGGCGTCCGAACCATTTCCTATAGGATATCGCTCACCTATAGACGGGAAGAAGCATCGCTATTTCGTGGACTTCTTAATCAAAACGAAGAATAAAGAAACTATAATGATTGAAGTCAAACCGTATGCACAAACCCATGCGCCCAAACCCCAGAAGAGAATGTCTAAGAAGTATTTGAATGAAGTTAAAACTTGGGGCGTGAACCAAGCCAAGTGGGAAGCTGCGATTGAATATTGTAAGGATAGAAGTTGGAAATTTCAAATACTTACTGAGAAAGAGTTGTTCAGAAAGACTAAATAGTACATTAAGGGCATAACGGTACAAAAGAACAATGGCTGATATATTCGACACAATACTCGCAACTGGCGTCCGAAAGAACCAGATACCAGCGCGCACGCAAGCAGCAAGAGACTGGTACCGAGAAAAGGCTAGAGGGCAAAGAAGCGCCGCTGTCTACCCAGATAACATCATCCGCAGCAGCACCGGTAAATCTGAAGTTCTTATAGGAAGAATGTATCACTTTAAATATGATCCGAAGAATGCGGCGACTCTGCCATACTACGATAAGTTCCCACTCATCTTTATGGTTGGGCCTGCAAAGGGCGGTTTCTATGGATTGAACCTGCACTACCTACCGCCTCAGCTCAGAGCAAAGTTGATGGACGGATTGTATGATTTGACAAACAATACGCGTTATGATAAGTCAACGAAACTGAAATTGACATACGACCTGTTGAACAGCGCTAGCAAGTTTAGATATTTTAAGCCGACGTTCAAGCACTATTTAAGTCAAAATGTAAGGTCGAAGTTTATTGAGATTGACTCCACGGAATGGGATACCGCACTATTCCTACCGACAGAGAGATTCGAGAAGGCCAAGAAAACTAAAGTCTGGGCAGATAGCAGGAAGATGATCTAATGTCATTCAACATAAATAGTATGATCTCCACACTAAACAAAACCGGAGTGGCAAAACTTTCACACTTTGAAGTTTTCATCCACGGATTTGGTGATATGGACACTGAGCGCGCTCTCGTGAATCGAGCTGAAACGGTAGATATCCCAGGAAGAAGCATAAGTTCGGTTGAGCATAAGTTCCAGAACTCTGGCCCTGTCAACAAAATTGCTTATGGTTCAGTGTATGGTGATGTCACAGTTCAGTTTATTATGAGCGAAGACATGCGCGAAAAGGAATACTTCGAGATTTGGCAGAACGATATGGTCGGCACAGGCGCGTTTTCGGATTCTATGAATAGTGCCCAATCATCATACAACCCGAGATATTTTGATAACTATGCTGGAACTGTTGAGATTAGGCAATATGCGCCGACCGGCGAGCTGAGAGCAATACACATATTGAATGAAGCCTATCCTCTAGTGATCAATCCAATCACAATGGGATGGGGAGATGAGGGTGTAGCCAAACTCGGCGTGACCTTCGCATATAGAAATTATAGGTGCACCTTCACGAAACAAGATCAACCAGAACAGGGGTTTGGTTTCTCGTTGGGCATCGGGCCTGGTGGGATAAGCGGCAGCGCTAGAATTCCTGGCCTTGGAAATATTGCAGGGTCAACTAACCTAAAATCAATAAGCGCGAATGTGGGCGGCAAACTCGGACGAGTGGCCGCGATACGAAATTTATTTTAAATTATTTATATTATACTGGAGAATATTATGGCTTTACCATCGATAACAGCGCCTACATTTTTAACAAAGATTCCATCAACTGGGCAAGAGATTAAATACAGACCGTTCCTAGTTAAGGAAGAGAAGATTCTGCTGATGGCTCTTGAGGGTAACGATCAAAAAGAAATTACGAATGCGATCGTCACCACTCTCGATAACTGTATAGAAGATGGTGTGGACGTAAGTAAGCTGGCAACATTTGATGTGGAATACTTATTCCTCAAACTACGTTCTAAATCTGTCGGTGAAGTGATTGAACTCCGCATGAGCCACTCCACAGGGGATTGTATGCATCGCACGGATGTTGAGGTTAATATTGACGCCATCAATGTCACTGAAGAACGGCCGGAATCAAAGATTCAGCTCAACGAACAGATAGGACTTAAATTGAGATATGCGGGCGTGAATGATCTGGACGGAGTGGATGTAAGCTCGTCGGCAGATCTGTTTGGCCTCATCGTAGATTGTATTGAGTTTATCTATGATACAGATGACGTGTATAGCGACTTCACCAAGAAAGAACTGACCGAGTGGTTAGACCAATTGAGTTCTGAACAGTTTAAGAAGATCACAGACTTTTTTGAAGCTTCCCCAAAGCTGAGGCATACAATAAATTGGAACTGCTTGGCATGCGGAACTGATGATACTATGACACTGGAGGGCTTGACAAGTTTTTTTATGTAAGCATGGTACACGATTCATTGGCTAACATGTACCAGCTGAACTTCGCTTTAATGCAGCACCACAATTATAGTTTGACAGAACTAGATGAAATGATCCCGTTCGAGCGTGACATATATGTAACACTTTTGAAAAATTACCTCGAGGAACAAGAAGAACAACAAAAACAAAATAGGTAGTTTTATGGAAAAGAAGATAGAAGCTGGCTCGTCATTAGAAGCGGCTGACGTAAATGGCGACGGAATAATCACCGAAGAAGAGTTGGAGATGCACCTTGAGTTCAAGCGCAAAGAACTTGAAGATGCTGATGCTATGCGTGACGCGCAGAGGAAAATGGCTTGGTTCGCTCTGGGTGGTATGTTACTGTACCCATTCGCAGTAGTGCTCGCATCGTTGGCTGGTCTGGATCAGGCCGCGAATACGCTCGGCTCTATGGCGCCAACATACTTTGTATCTGTAGCTGCAATTGTAGCAGCATTCTATGCGAAAGAAGCAATGAGTAAATAAGATGGCTAAAGACAAAAACGATCTACCAAAATTGGTCACGGCTTCTATGGAGGAATCCATGAAGTCCGACCAGAAGGCGGTGGTCGCTCAAGATAATCTAACAAAGCAGATGAAAGTCTTCGCCGATAGCAACAAGACGTTCGCGAAAACGTCTGTGGCTCTCAATAAATTTGCTTCTGCTCAAATTGATAAGATCAACCCTTTCAAGAAATTGGGTGCCTCTTTTGACAAATCTTGGGTCGGGCAAAAGCGCATCCAAATAAAGCAAGAAGAGAATATAGCTGAAGCAGCTGGTATCACCCGCGATGAACTTCTCCTACTCAAAGCACAAAAAGGAGTCGCGGACGCGCAAGCTGAACAAGCAGCTTCACTGAAAAGAAGTTTGGACGAGTATGGCGCTACGACTAAAGAATTCGTAGAAGTCGCCGAGAAGGCGACGAATAAAGAACAGATGAACCCAGATGATACTATTTCCGCTGATGCGAAATATATTGTCCAGAACACTGCATCAAATTCAAGGATCAGGAAACTGGCCGCAGAAGAATCTCATAGAGAGTCCCTCGAAGCGCAAACCAACCTTATTGGCAACATGCGTAAAGGTTTGGACGGGGTTAAAGATGGCATTTATTCTAATGGCGAATCTATTGGCGAGTCGTTTGAAAAGACAAGCAAGGAATCGCAGAAGGCTGCTGGTATAGCGGCTATAGAAGGGGAAAGAGAAGGCGCTCGCCGCGCTGATGAGCAGACTAGACTACTCGAGCAATTGGGTGCGGGGATCGCGGGGCTTGGCAAAAACCTTTTGGCGGGACTCAAAGGATTGGGTACGAAAGGAGGGCTTGGTGTTGGGATGCTGTTCGGCATCATTGCCGCTCCAGTTATTGCGCTAGTAGGATTCTTCAAATCGTTAAAGGCTGAGTTTGCTTTTCTAAACAAAGTCTTCAAGGGAAACCTGACCAAACCATTCGTCAAAGCAATAGACTTCATTAAAGATATTGGGTCGAAATTCTCCAAAACCTTTTCCCCGAAAAATGTTCCTATTGATAAGTTGCTAAAGCCGTTTATAGCGATGGGGGATTTCTTCAAGAATATCGGCTCAAAGATAAGTGGTCTATTTGGAAAGAGTGGGACATTCGGTAAAGTATTTGGAATCATAAGCAAAGGTTTTGCGCCAATAGCAAAATTCGCAGCTGGCTTTGGTTCTGTTCTTGGGAAGTTGTTCTTGCCAATCACAATCATCATGGGTATTGTAGATACTGTTACAGGGTTCATGGATGGATTCGAAGCGGGTGGTCTTCTTGGTGGTGTGATGGGAGCAATCAAAGGTTTGTTCAACGGACTCATCATGAAACCGCTAGACTTACTCAAAGATGCCGTTTCGTGGCTCGCGAGCAAACTTGGATTTGAGAATTTCTCAGAGATGCTTGACGGCTTCTCCTTTGAAGAAGTGTTTAGTGGTTTGGTTGACGGCTTGGAAAGTATATTGAGAAGTGTCGGCGATTGGTTCAACGATAAGGTTGACTGGGTGAAAAGCCTTTTCGGATTCGAGACAAGCAAAGAAAAGGAGATGCGCGAGGGAATTGAGAAAGAGCGAGCCGCAAATCAACCAGCGCCACCGGTGAAAGTTGGGGTGATGACCAAAGACGGGATGCAGAATCTGACCGAGGAAGAAATACGGGAAGGTAAGAAAGCCGGAACTATTAAACGATCACTTGCCAATGCTGCTCTGAAAAAGGCCGAGAGGAAGAAGGAACTTGAAGGTATCGAAGACGTTTCGAAACGCCCTGAAGCCAAACCCCCAGAAGCTCGCGAACAGGTTGAGGGTAAAGGAACCCCAGCGGGATTGGGAACCGGAGAAGCTGTCAATGCTAGGTCGGCGAAACAATCAGGGACAAACGCAGTGAATGTTATCACAACTAATGCCCCGACAGTAGTAAATGCTCCAAGCTCGACAAGTATGAATAGCCAGACTATGGTGTCTGCTTCTCCGAGAAGGGAACGTGGTCTTGCTAATAGGGCGAGGCAAATAAGAGAAAGAGCGAGATAAAAAAAAGGGCAGCTCCGTTAAGAGTTGCCCTTTTTAGTATCACTTACAGATATTAATCTTCTTCAGCAAGCTTCTCAAAGAACGATAAAGAATCATCCTCATCTACTTCGGAAGATGGAGCGGCATCAGCAACCTTTGCCTGCGGAGCAGCTTTGACTTTGGCCGGTGCTTCAAACGGAATAGTGTCGGTTCCGTCATCGTCCATCGCGCTACCAGTAACAGGCACGCCACCAAGACCAAGAACACGATTCAACTTAGTCTGCAACTCAGCATACGTCTTAAAGTTTTTGGGATCAACAAACTCCTGTAGGGAATGCAAAGACTCATAAATCTTCTCTAGACCTTCGTCATCGCCGTCGAGCAGTTCGCTCTGAGAATCAAACTCAGACTTATCGTAGTTACGATATCCTTCAACCTGACGGATCTTCAATTTAAAGTCAGCGCCTTCCCAGAAGTCAAACGGGTTAATCGCTTCTTCATCTTCAAACGCAGGGTTCATTGACTCATTCAGCTTGTCGAAGATCTTCTTGCCAAACTTATAGAGCATAACCTTGCCTTCAAGTTCAGGACGCGCAGGATCTTTAACGATCATGACATTGGCGATGTATGACAGGCGACGCTTTTGCTTTCGCGCTTGTTCTTTGCCAGCATCAGTTCCGTTATTCCAAAGCATAGAGTTGTATTCGGAAACAGGATCTTTCTGATTAATAGTTGTTAGGGAGTTTTCGATGTACCAGCCGCCAGTACCTTGGAAGCCATGATCGAACATACGAACCCAAGGCAAGTCTTCGCCTTTTGGTTCAGGTAAGAATCGCAATACAGCATAACCGTTGCCTGCTTTATCTACTTCGGGTTTCCATAGACGATCGTCGCCGCCAGACTTTTGTCCACCGGAGGAAAGTTTAGTTGATTCAGACAGGAGCTTGTTGAGAGAGCTGGAGCGAGATTTTTTAAGTGATGCGAATGATGATGCCATTTGTATTTACCTTTCTGTATAGGGTTATATTAAGTTTATTCACAATATATCATAATATTGAATAGCTATTATACTAGCTTTTAAGGAGCAAGTCAACCTTTATTTTATCATTTTATGCGGTGTATATGTTTATTTATAAGCTTTTAAAACTATGGCCTTCAACTTAGACTTATCTATAGGAGAAAACCGATTTAGAAACGGCGAGTATTTGTTCAATAAGAACACCGTTGAGTTGAGTACGATGTCGTCGTATTTTTTCCACAACCTTGTGAAACCGATCAAGTCGTTCAGCAATACCAAGGTTTCGACCGAGATCTTATTCTGAGCATAGTGACGATATATGATAGGGTGTGATCCATTATCCATAGTGAATAGCTCGTCGAACGATTCTTCGACATCATAGAGATAACTGAGGTCTTCATTAAACCTGTATGAAAGAGACTCGGTGTTCTTTTTCCAACTCTTCATTATCAGGTCATTAGGGGCACTCAGCAGGTTCCCGATCCATGGGGGCTTTCCCGTGTTCTGGCTGTAATTGGCGACAAGGAATTTGACGAATTCCTCGCGCTTGAATTTTTTAGCAGCCTTCTCAAAAAAATACCGATCCTTCCGTACTTCATAAGATGTTTCTTTTGCGCGGACTTGTCCGTTGTATTTGAAATAATCATACGACTCGCGCGTGAAGTGTTGGCTCACTGCGAGGTAGGTCTTGTAACAATCGAATCCTGACATATTCTCACTCATAATTAAATAGGAAGTCTTGCGCCCTTCACAAGGTAGTTAAGGTCTTGTGCTTCCACTTCCAACTTACCTTTAATGACAGTATTCAGCAATTTTGCTGCAACTTCAATCTCCATGTCATTCTTCTCACACCACCAACAGACTGCGTCCATATAGGGTATCCTTTTCGTGATCACCACGTTCTCGATTATATTTGAGAACTTTGCAGTCGTCATGACTTCAACCATTATTAATCCCACCTGTAAAATATGTGATCTTCAATTTCGATCGTTTTCAATTTAGTGTCAGCCCAATCGGGATATACATAGTCCGCGTGGTAGTGAGTGGCACCTTCCGTTATATCTATTATACTACTATTCGACGTGAAAGTAAACATTAATTTTCTTATTTTATCGAATGATTCCCAGTTGGTGATTGTATCAGCCTTACCGTCGCAGTACCAAGAGAATTGGCATTTGTGTTTTATCGGGTATGGCTTTCCGTCGCGCCAAGAATTTCTCGTCAATCCTTGAGTAACAACACCCTTCAATGTGTCGGGAAACCTTCTGTCATTGACGCGATTCAAGGTCACGTGCGCTACTGATAGCTGCCCAGCTATCCCTTGGTTTCTCGCTTCAAAATAAACATTCTTAGCGAGCCATGTTATGTCTTCATCAGTGTAAGGTTGCGCTTGAGTCGCGCAGGGTATCAACAGAAGAGGTAGTAAATATTTTTTCATTCTTCAAAAGTCCATTCAATCCAAGCCTTCGCTTCGTCCATATCCTTGAAGCCAACCCACACTGTTTCTTCTGTGAAATAGTTGATAGCGAATACAGTTACTGCGCCATGCAAAGAAGATACCTGAAACACCCACCCATTCATGGCGATCGGAGGATATGTCACAAATCCAAGGCTACTCCAACTTCCATATCCTGACCATTCTTTATCCGACATCTTGACTTTCCTTATACATCTTAATGGTATTGATACACTCGCCAATATAGTTGTCTCGCTTTTCAACAAATGTCTGAGCTTCGCGTTCGCCCTCAACAGCAATGACGATGACAATCTGGTCTACAGGTATGCCAGTTCTTTCTTCAAACATCACGCAATACGCAGATGCTTGTTGAAAGTATGATCCAATCCATTCCTTCCTTTTCAGTTTGCCTGATGTTTTATAATCTATGATAGATAGACGACCGTCATACTCAGCCACACAGTCAACTCGCCCTGCGATGCCTAGATAGTCAGAGTATAGTGGACATTCTTGAGCATATACCAACCCCAACTTCTCGTCGAGAGTTTTTTTAATTGAAAGAAACATCGCTTTCTCGTTGGGGAGAAACTTTGATTTGTCCAAATCGTTATTGACATAATCCTCACACATTTGGTGAACATTAGTTCCTCGGCGAGAAGCTTGAGTGGAGATACGGTCGGCTTCTTCTTCACCAACACGCGCCCTCCACTCAGCTATTCCCTGTTTTGAAAGGACACCAAGAACAGTGGTGATGCTTGGGTATGGTCCTTTGGGGGTAATGTAGTGCCTTCCCCCTCTAATAGTTTCGGTGTCCAACTCATCAAACAACATCTTCTTGTGTTCAAACATAATATAGATTCCTCATCAATTATTCTATTATACTACACTACAACTGAGATGTAAAGCTTTATTTTCACCCTCCGTATATGCCCATCTTATAACAGGTTTGGATGTATTCCTTAACAAAGTCTGATCGAACAATGTCGTCAGGGCCAAAGTCTACAGTCGCAAAACTATCCATCTGACTCAAAACCTTGACGAACTTGGCGGCACCAGACTCGGTGCTATACCTCGTGCTGGTTAAGTCATCTTGCTTACCGTCTCCTGAGAATATTATCCTAGAGTTTTCACCCACGCGTGTTATGATTGTGTTGAGTTCTTGCCAGCTCATATTCTGAAATTCATCAACAATGATAATAGCATCATCCCATGTCTGACCTCGAACGAATGACGTAGTGGTGAATTGAACTTTGTGTCTTTGTTTAAGAACCTCATAAGCATCACCCCTTCCGAATAGTTCGGTGAAGATTGCTTGATATGGAGCCTCGTACACTTTCGACTTTTCTGCTATTGATCCTGGGAGAAACCCCATATCGCGAGTTGGAACAACACTGCGAACTATTATCAGTTTTTGCTTTTGGTCTACTTTATTGATGATGTCGCGTATAGCTAGATATGACGAAAGAAACGTCTTACCAGTGCCAGCGCAACCGTGGAGAACAGCATTATAGCCGCTGTTGTATGCTGAAAATACATCTTGTTGTGTGTCAGTTAATGGTACTATATCTCTTAGTGCGAGGCCAGATTCTTGTCGGTTTCTATTGCTGGCCTTTCTTTCTTTTTTCTTTTGCCTTCTATCAATGTAGTAATCGATCTCAGATATTTTTTTGTCTACATGCGCAAAAGTGGATGACATAGTGTCTCCTTGGTTGTGGGTTAAAGATCCATATTATATTGCCCTTTCTTCCGCAAGCCGTGCTTGGTTGCGAGTTCTTGGACTTTGGCAGCTTTCGCTGACCGTCCGCCGTGTTTTTCCGCAAAGGCGGATCCTGGGTGTGCTTCTGCGATGCGGGACATATTTTCTTTCCAGCCGTCGTCTAATTTTGCAAGGTGGTTCGTGCCCGATACTAATGTCGGGGCGGTGAGAATGATCTGTTTGACGTTGGGGTTGAGTTCTAAGAACTTTTCTCTCTTTGAAATGGAGAGGAGCAGGTCGAACCTTTCGCCTGTGTCTTTGTTTTCGAAATCGTATATGGGCATAATATCTCCATTGATACTTTATTTATGCGGCCTTAAAATTGAACCAAGACGGAACTGGTCGTTTAGACCAAACCATTTTGAACCTTTCTTGTTTGGTTTCATAAAACCTTCTGTAGGATTCAACAGGATCATCAGAAACACATTCGGGGTTACTTCCCATAGCAAGTTTGAATGGTGTGCGTTTGTCACCCTCAAGATTATTTGGGATCTTCTTCAATGCTTCGCTGAGCGTTCTGTCAGTTAAATGTTTCTTGCCGTAGCGATATTGATACTCGTCGCAAAGCGCAACAAAGTGGATGTAATGCCAAACATAATTGGCTCTTGATTCCATAGTCCAAACTGTACACGGGTGGCCCATATGAACTGCTTTGTACAGGATATCCTCGCGCTCGTCGGACAACTTCCAGTACTTGCTCATGGTCTTGCCAGACTTGGACCTGCGTCGGTCTTGAACACCATCAAGCATACGGTGCGCAGTAGACAACATCTGCGCAGACTCAACAATCATTTTCACCACGTGCTTATCACACTGCTCTTGCGCAGATACGATAGGGCTCTCGTTTAAGACAAAAATATTCATGGTCTACTCTGCCAAGGTTCGCGATCATGCCCGACGGGCTTCTCATCATCGTCATGCGTATTGTCCGCAGGTTTCTCTACAGGGTTCTTCTTACCAAAGATATTATCCCAATTATCAGAATATGTTTTCTGGTCTTTAGTGCGGCTCTTTGAACCCTTACCGCCATGCCATCGACTACTCATCGTCGCCTCCTTTGGAGTTTTTAATTATCACCAAATAAAGACAATAGATTATGAATGCGCACCCAAATGCGACTGCCCAATCCATCATCGTATCAGCTTCAGCATGTTAGTCAACCCTTTAGACATTTGAAGTTGCTTTAGGATCTTAGCGCGAGCCGGTGTCCGAACCTGAAGCAATACGTCTTTGATTCTCTGGCACTCATTAGGAGTTATGGCGATACGTATGCCATCATCAGTAGTGACTGTGTTAACAGCCTTGAACTTGCTAGGTTTAACTACCTCACGGGCAGACTCAGAATCTTGAATCTTACCCAGCTGATCCCACATTGCCATAGTTTTGTATTCAACGTCAAAATCAGCACTATCCCACAATTTACCATTCATCATAATATTACCTTCTTAAATTTTCTACCAGTTTTAGAGAACTTCTTCATCGGATTAGACATCTCGATTAAGGCATCAGTTCCTTGCTTGACATAAGCGACCATCCAACCATTCTTGTTAAGGACATAAGTATGGTTGGGAGTATTGTCGCCCCAGTCAGTTATTTCTTGCAGCGCTTCCATTATAAGTATCCTGGGCCAGTCCATGAGATATTAGGATATCCTTCAAAGATATTACCACGAGGCTTGTTGCGAGCTGGCTGATTATAACCAGCGGCCAATAGGATATCGCCTTTCTTAAACTTATTATCGTCTTCCCGAACCACGAAACCCCAAACGGAAGATCTGGTACTCTGATCATACTCGCTGACTTCATCGCTAGTGATCTTCACATACTTGCGGCCAATATTTAAGGTAAGTTCACTTGCGAACTTTTCGGCTCTCTCCATGTTTCCATGCTCAGAGCGAGCAGTCCAATCGCGCATGTCATCAGCGATAGCAGTAACAAGGTTCTCAATAGCAGCGTTAAAATCAGTCATAATCATCTCTCTTCTCATTCTTAGTTAATACGGGTATTATACGCCTATTCAACAAAGAAGTAAAGGGATTAGCCATTTATTTAATCAATACCGATCATTTCTCAAACTTATGACGATGGAACTCATCCAGAAGGAAATCCTCATACTCCTCAAGATAATCGTCAAATGGTATATCAGCTTCACGATATGCCCTTCTTTCTCGATTAGCTTCCATCCAAAGTTGCCGGCTGAACTTTCTGAACTCAACTATCATGCTCATGCTTATCTCCTCTTGCCCGTGCGGGGATCGTTTGATTCATCTCTCGTCAACACGACGAGGTTTCCTTTATTGTATGCTTGACCTATGACTAGGTTAGGACTGTTGACATAGAACCGCTTGGAAGGCTCTGTGTTACCTCCAGTAGCGTTATTTGATGGGTATTCTCGAGTCTCTCTGACGTATCCAGTATTGGCAGTCAGCTCTTTAAATGCGAGGGGTTTGGTTGAACTCTTACGAGTGAAGAGTCCTTCGTTTTGCTTCTCTAGTTCTTTAGCTCTGGCTTGGCTCGCCGCGAAAGCAGTTCTTCTTTGCGCTAAAGCTTTTCGGTTGGACATTTGCAATGCTCGCCTGGACATAATATCACCTCAATCTAAAGGTTAATTATACTACAGTCCAGGAAGAATGTAAAGCTTTATTTCAGTTATCTTTCGATTTGTGAGAGCTAATGTTGCCTTCATCGTCAACGTCGATGAGGTCAGCCTGCGCCAGAGTATTGAGTACTGATTCAACAGTATCCTCTACGGCGCTATCGGCTCCAGCATTATAAGAGAAGTATGCGCAAGCAGCAATAGTTCCCATGAAGATGATCATCCATTCTATGGACATGTGCGGTTCCTTAATGGTGGGTTCGTCTTATATTTAGTGTTCGAGGTTCTGGAGGAAGGTCGACACCGGCATACCTACAACATTATCAGCGTCGACTTTCTTTGTAGCAGTACCATCGGGGATAACCATGACGAATGTGGTCTGATCATATTTCCGAGCAAACCACTCAAAGTATTTGATTCGGTAGAAGTTATCACTCTCGTGGGCGTGAGTCTCCGGCCCATAGTTAGCGGTATCTTTATATACATTGGCAACTGAAGCCGAACCCTCTAGGATAAAATCAAAGCCAAGGCAATACAGGATATTATGATCTCGCCGAACTGCCTCCAACATAGCATTCATCCCAGCATTCGAACGTCTCCTCTGGAATGGATTATACTCCGCCGATTCATACTGCTCTTCTTCAGGGGGGAATATCGCCTCAGACTTACAAACGCCTATCCTGACGCTTGCATCAATCTCATCAATCATACCATCATCAATTGCGACTAGGTAATCCAATCCCTGGAAGTCTCTGTACAACGCATTGCACCCAAACGTCTTTCCGAAACTGCTTAAACTATTCAAGTCTATCTGATTGCGGCTCGGGCCATTACCTATTATGAACGCTATGCTCGCTTCCATCTATTTCATCCCAATCTTCATTCTCAATTGAATTCTCAAGAGCAACCTTGAAGTTGTGCCTGGATTCTTTCTTCAGGCGTTTCTTCGAAGCAAAGTCTTCATTCTCTTCGGTATACTGTTTAAATCGCTTTTTAATTTTACTGCCCATAAGGATCTATCTTCCTTTCACCAGTTGGCTGACATGTTCGGGAATGCCTCGGCGACTAGATTGCGAGTCAACCCTTTATACGGCAGCTTGCCGTCTTTCATCCCAAGAACAACGAGCGCGTCCCTCGGATCAATCACTTCAAGCAAGTTGATGAACAAGAGCTCACGCTTTGCTTGCTTCAAATTACGTTGTGTGTCGGTTGGCCCTGCTACGAACAGATATATCTTCTTCAACTCAGAGATCAATCGGGCTTCCTGATCAGCGTTCGCCGGCAATGGTGTGTAAGGAGGGTTCGTCTCCGGCAACAACCATATAACTCCTGGATCATATGTGTAACCAAGAACAGTCTTCAAGGCTGCGCTGCTGTATTTGTGTAACACTGCGATCTTTTCCTTCTTGGTCCTAGCCTTGTCCACTTGTTCAAAGATCTCATGGAAGGTGTTGTATTTCTTACTGCTCATATCATTTCCTCACGAAGATGCGCCAGCACTTCTGATTCAGTTTCAATTACCACTCGTGCGCCGCACGATAAAATGGGTTTATCAGTTTCAGAATATCTCAGCACGCTTGGCCCAAGTATTTCCACACTATGACAGTATTTATTACTTTTGCCTTCTTTGATTGTGATGACAGGCTCGTCAGTTCCATTCTTTAAATTAGCCCGAATCTTATGCTGATTCACGTGGATATACTTCTTAGCCATTATGATGCCATCTCAACAACAACTGCTTTATAACCGCCAACGGTGGTGTAATACTCCATAGCGGCAAGCGCTGATTTCAAGTCAGAGTATTCTCCCAATCTTCGATCAGCACTTGATACATAATACATCATAGATACTTCACTCCTATCCAATTAGCAACTTTAGTTTTTAGCCAAGTCTTGTTTTCTACTTTAATACTGAGTCCTGTATTGTCTATCCTCGCCGCCTCATATCCGTCACAATTACTCACAGTAATATACGATCCAATATTATAAGTTCCATCATTAATATTAATATTACATGTATTTAGACCGCTAGGCAGTACTTGTTTGTTCGACATATTCTCAGGAACATCTAAGTTGAGACTCAATTGCTCTGAGAATCTATCGCGTAAATCTAAGGTTTGTTGGTGCATTAGAAGTCACCAATATGTTCAATGAGGTTCTTCAACTTAAACTTGATGAAGTAATTCAAAAGGCCACGCTTCTTGGCAGGTTCATATGACTCATACGCTGCGACGATCTTTGACTGAAGTTCTGACGGCACCATATCAAGGTCAACAAGCAGTTCGTTTCTCTTGTAGTTCCGTAGCATGTTCTCATCACAAAAGTCTTTAGGGTCTTTATCAATCCAAGCTTCAACCTTCTTAGTAGCGAGCGCCTTTTGCCTTTCGCCCGTCATAATACAACTATCAGAAGAAAGAAAATTTGGGATACCATCCCCTCGATCCCCGCGCATGATATGCTCTTTAAGAAATCTTCTCGCATCTGTAATGCGGATGAATTTTTTTAGAACAGGACTATACTGATCAACGTTGGCAAACTTCTGAAGCTGACCAAAGTCCTTGTCACCTGACAGCACGAGGATTCGCTCAGTCGTAGCATTATTCAGATACGCACCAAAGCGATTAGTGATTACTCCGATGATGTCATCCGCCTCTGCTTGCTCGACTTGGACTACGCGATATGGGAAGTACTCCTTCAGTTCTTCGCGAATGCGATTGAGTGAAGTAAAGACTTCCGTCCAGTCGATCGTAGACTTCTCGCGGTCTTTCTTGCGGTGTCCCTTGTAGTAAGGGAAAACATCCTTGCGCCAGTAGTTGCGGTCATCACAACATATGACAAGCTCGCCATAGTCTTGAGTGAACTTTGACTTATAGCTGCGGATACTGTTCAGCACCATGTGCCGTACGAGTCCCTCGTCGAAAGCTTGGCCGCTCATCCCCAACTGTTTCATCATGTTAGAGATCATTACCTGATTGAGATCTAAGAGAATCATTATGTACTACTCATATTTAATTAGATATACTATTATATATTATAACCAGTGGAAAGTAAAGCTTTATGTGCTCTCATTCCTCATCATCATCAGCTGGGCCGCTCGAATACTTAATAGAGGGGCCATTATCAAAATTCCACACACCTTCAATCATATCAGTCTCTGGGTCGTAGCTGACGTCGATCATAGTATCTGCCACTTGCTGTATGAAGTGATCAGTACTGCGACTGCGATACACCAGAGAACGCAATGACTCAGTCATGAAGATGAAGTCACGGCTGAACTCAACGCTATCGTCCCCAAGCTCAAGCTCCTCCATCTGTTCAAGTACTGATCCGATCCATCCTTCCACGATATCTTCGGTCTCTTGGTTGTACTCGCTAAATTCTTCAACGGCTGGCTCCACGACAGCGTCTCGCGCCTTGAGTCTACTCGTCATATCAAGTACCTTGCTCATAAGAATTCCTCTAGTGACGATTCAGGTTCAGGTTCAGGGTGATACTCTGGCTTACCACCACGCTCTTCAGATACGCCATACACATAACCGAGGTCTGGATAGAAAACACCATAAGTTCTTTTAGGATCGCCATTCGCTTCATAGGCTAGTGTAGTACAGATTTGATTCATGCGTAGCGTACCGTGCTCTCCATAGAAACCGTCCGTCCATACGCTGTCTTCAAGGTAGCGTTGCATCTGGCGTGCGTATCCTTCGGCCCGAGCGACCTTCGCCTCAGATCCCTTTATTCCGTTGCGTAGATTCTTGCGCTCCTCAGAGATGATGACTCGCTGAGTCTTGATCCAGTCTTTAACTCGATCCATTGAAAGCGGGTCGTCCTTATCCAAGGCGAGTACTGTCGGGTGGATGTTTTTGTATTCTGGCGGATTATCCTTTGCTCGCTTCTCTCGCGCTAATCGCAAACGCTCAGTCGCTGCCGCCTTCTGCTCAGCTGTCATAGGCTTTCGCGGTTTACGAACCTTCTTTCTTTCATACTTCGCCGGCTCTTTAGCCATGATACGCTCTCCTATTAGAGTTTGGGTTGCTTAGAAAGGCAAGTCAAGCCATTTTATTACGAAGCACGATACGCTCTTGAAGAGCCTTCTCATATGCCACATTGGTCGCGCTAGTGACGGGCTGATTCGCTAGTGACTTAATCCTAGCGTTCAACTCAGACAGGTCAGCCAGATCAATCTTAGCTTGAAGGTCAACCGGCTCAACACCATCAGCAATCTCTTGAAGTACTGCCGCACGGGACTTCTCTATTTCATTACGTTGTATCATCATACCATTTCTCCAATTAATGCTTTATCATTATATCACTTTGACTGAACCGTTGCAACGGGCTATTTTCTTTCAACAAATCTAGAATACGATCAGCAACATCTCCATAATCGTCGGTGCTGATACCAGGATTGCTACCGTAGTAACTGTACCCTTCCATTTCTTGAGTAAACTCATCTAACAGTTTGATCAGTTGTAGTTTCTTCTCAGTGTTACGGATAATGCCCTCAATGTCACCGCCATCGACGACCACCATCCAAGTAGTGCTTAGTAAACCACTTGAACCTTTTTCTTTGATGTTGAGTTCGTAATGACTGTTATGACTGATCCCACAAGTTTCTTTAACAACAAAACTCACCATGGTATACTCGGCATGTTCACGATCAAACACGGTGGTTTCGGTTTCAAATTTTGATTCGGTCATTATGCTGCTACCTCCATAGAAGCCAATAAAGTCCAACCGGTGCGCCCGACCATGTAGTATTCGCCATCCTTCTCAACAATGTCACCAACGCTCAGAGAATGTAAACGCTCAAGACGTGTCACCTTCGCTTCATCAGTATCAGTCCAACGGTTCATGATCATAAACACTTCATCAAGCTGAGTCGCGGCAACCTCAGCAACCTTCTTGAACTGCTTAAACCAAGCATAGTTCCAGTTCTCAGAACCAAACACAGTTAACTCGCGATGCATATTCAACTCTTCACGAGTATACTCATAGGGGAGGTTAAACTGGTAAACATTAATCATAATCAACTCTCTCTCGTTTCTTTATTCAATACGAGTATTATACTCTTATGCTGAGTGGATGTAAAGCCTTTTACCATTTATTTAATCAATCCCGACTATAGCTATAGGTTATGATGGTGGGCGTACCATAGGGGCCAGTATGGCGACTGGTAGTCAAGGCCATGTCACATTCAGTACAAGTTGCGGTCGTAGTTTCTTCATGCCATCCCATGAGTTTAAAGCATACCGCGCATTTTACTAATATATGACTACGCCAGCCTCCAGAGTCTTCATCTTTAGGAGCTTCAGCTTCGATAACCTCAGCTGCGTAAAGTTCCATCTGCTCATCTTCAGAGCGAACCTCATCGATGTAGTTAGAGATGGGAGCGGGGACGGTGTAACCATCAGACAACAATAGACAGTTATTAGATGCAACAGAGTCAAAGAATACGATCTCTTCAACACGTAACCAATGCGACTCTCCAGTCAAACGAACGAAATCACCTTCAAATATAATCATATCTCAGTTCCCCCTATCTCAGCCAAGCGATTCGTGATACGTTTATACTCACTGTTGTAGTATGTCTCGTTATAGCACTCTTCTGCTTCGATCAGCATAACAAGGTCATTCATCAAGTTACCAATTTCATCTCTAAACATGTCCATTACACACCTCCAACGAAAGCGTACTGAGGGTTGGTACAGAACATTCCAATCTCGTTGAAACCCAGCAGGCAGAACCCTTCGCTAGGGTCGGTGCCTGCATCATACTCGACTAACTCATAACCAGGCTTGAAGCTCTGAACGTTCTTTATGTCATCAATAAGGATAATTTTCATAACTCGGCTCTCTCTCGTTTCTTTATTCAATACGAGTATTATACTCTCATCCTTCTATGAAGTAAAGATCTAATTCAACCGTTTTTATACCGTTGTGCTATATGCATATATCTTTTAGTAATCGTTTCCACTCATACTCTCGTAGATCCCAGCTGTACTGTTGATCAATATACTGCTTGGCAGGCTCTAGCTTCTCTGGTACATGCTTGGAATGGATACGGTGACTGATGGT
>Ga0208643_1000130_pt1 | contig 47728 bp, 35 predicted proteins | sample VirMetDEL_Nov_12_FD_184516 | JGI IMG/M metagenome (GOLD analysis project Ga0208643, IMG submission 184516) | Aqueous microbial communities from the Delaware River and Bay under freshwater to marine salinity gradient to study organic matter... | ecosystem: Environmental > Aquatic > Marine >...
TAATTCCAATAGGGATGGTTTCTGAGACTTTTGCATTAAAAGCTATGGCAATCGCTAAAGCAAATACGCAAACTATTAAAATATCTGATATCATATAATTATGAACCTACACCCAGTAAAAAGTAGTCAAATTAAAGAGGTTGGATATGATCAAGTCAATAGCACGATTCATATCCTATTTAAGTATAAGAACAAAATGTTTTTATACTACCCGTTCACATTGGACCAGTACACAGAATTCCTAAACTCTGAGAGTATAGGGAAGTATTTCCATAAGAATATTCGAAAGCATGTGGTTATAGAAGATGAAGTAAAAACGTGTCATCGCTGTGAAGAAGAGTACTACGAAGAGTTAATGCATCCAGCATCTGTAGATGAGATGTGGTTTTGCAACACCTGTAACCAAGTTTTAAGTAATTAAATATGATTAACCCAGCGGAATTACGATTCGGAAATTGGATCAACGAACAAGGATTAGAACTTCAGGTAGGGTTGATTCAAAACAATCTGTTTGAGAATTCAGACCCTATACCACTAACAGAAGAATGGTTATTGAAGTTTGGGTTTACACAACATCACGGAGATTATTATAATACAATAATGATGTTTAAATCTACAAAAGCAAGTAGAAATGAATGGTTATTGAAATTATATCCAAAAAAGGTTGGTGAATCATCAGAACCAATAGCACAAAGATTTTACTTTGTCCACCAATTACAAAACTTATACTTCGCTTTAACCAATTTTGAGCTAAAAATAGACAATGGAAAATAAATCACATCAAGACGTAATGGCGAAAGTCCTAGAGCAATATGTAAAGGACAATAACGGAGAGATCTTCCATGTCGTAAAGCATAATAAATACGCATACAAGTGTTATTTAAGAAGCAGGAACAACTACAGAGAAGTAAACCTGATATGGGTTAAACAACAAATTGTTTCTGGTGGTTGGTCCGCGATAAATGAAGGCGAATGGAAGAAATGGGTTAAAAAAGACAACGAATACATTAATAAGTTGTCTCACAAACTTGTGAAACGTGTGATAATGGCTCAACTACTACTTGAGATCAACGACGACCTTGCTGAGGACCATGAGGATAATAAATATCTAAAGAATGTTCTGAACAAGTCGAACAAGGAATGTGAGCGAATCGTAAAGAGGAATTACGAGAAACTTTACTCTTCTGACGAGAGTCTTCTGCAGAATGTGCTAAATAAAATAGAGAACCTAACTAAGAACTTGTCTCAAATGAATATTGAGCAGTTTGTAGATGTTGATGCGCTGGTCCAGAGTTATATTAAAAACCCTGAGAAGTATCAGTCGAAAACTATAGAAATGACTAAAATAAAATAATTATGCCTTATAAAATAATTCAAGGACCTGCAGGATATGTTGAGGAGGAGTTAAACAGTCTAGATGAAAATAATCGCCTAGAAGTCATGTCCACCACTGTTGAAGGCTATCAAGTTTCTGTTTTGGTGTATGTGCAACAAATAACACAAGTATAGTAAAATTGTAAATAAATCATGACTAAAATATTAGCATTAGACCAGGCAACAAAAACAGGATGGGCAACCGATACGTCTTCTGGCGTATGGGATTTAAAGCCAAATAGAGGTGAGAGCGCGGGGATGAGAGTCGTTAGGTTCAAATCCAAGGTAAGAGAAATAATCGAGCTAGAAGGCATCAAAGTAGTTGCCTACGAGCGTCCTGCTGGGCGATTCAAAGCTTCAATAATGGTTTCGGCTGAGATGGTCGGTGTTTTGTTGGATCTATGTCACGAGAAAAATGTTGAAGTCGCTTGTTACTCTGCGACAGAGATAAAAAAACACGCCACTGGTAAAGGGAACAGCGGAAAACCACTCATGATCTCATCAGCAAAAGCGAAGTGGTCAAACATAAATATAATCGATGATAATCACGCGGATGCCTTGTGGTTATTAGACTTAGCAAAAAAAGACTTAAAATAATGGCGAAATTACCAAGACCACTTAGAGATAGAATATTAGCGGAAAAAATTCCAAACGAAGCGAAGACACCTTCTGGGATCATACTTCCTGTTAACGTTCACTTAGATAATAGAGCCAAAGTAGTTGCTGTTGGACCATTGGTGAAATACGTGAAAATAGGAGATACTGTGCAGTATTTCCAAAGCTCAGGAATTCCTTATTTTCAAGACAATAAAAGTTACATTTTCTTAAAAACATCAGACGAAAGAACAGATGTTGAATTTGTTATATGAGTAAAAAAAAAGACTATACTACACAACTGTAGATCCAGAGAAATCAGCAGAGCAAGGCGTTATTGTTTTCAAACGCTCTAATGTTGTTATCGAAATAACTTCCGTAAAGCGATACTACTCTTCTCTGCATAAGTCTGAAAAACTTTCTAGAGCAGAGCGTATAATGCTTGACTTTCTTACCGAAAGCATGGATCTTCAGAATGTTATTCATAATAACCCAATTACCCACGCTAAATTCAATAAGCTCACAAAAAAACTTGGAATCAAGCAGTATTCAAAATCGACAATACATAAGTGCTTCTCAGCCCTGGCAAAAGAAACGCTGATATACAAAATAAAAGGCAGGGGAATGTATTGCGTAAATCCTCTGTATTATTTTAAAGGAACAGAAGAAGAGCGAGAGATTGCGATCAGAGATATGCTAGAGGAACCATACAAGAAGCAAATCGCTACGGATCGGTATAATAAAATTAGAAAAAGGTATTCTTAAACAGGTTGGGTTGGCTATCAAGCCTAACCTTAAGCTCTTTCATAAGTTTTTCGCGAGAACGATCCATTGATGAAGCTTCCTCATCCATAAAAGGATTTACAGAAGGGGAGCCTCCAATAGTTTTTTCACCAGACATATATTTATAGTAGTCGTTGACTATTCTCATCGATTTTTCAGACAAACAATATATGTTTCCTCCACGATTTGTTATTTCCACACATCGGTCAACATAGCCAAGTAAAATTAATTGCTTACGATTGTATCCAGTATTTCTTAATGGAAGTAAGTTGAAGTCTTTATTTGTAAAATATTGTATAGGAAAAAGATAGAGAAGCACGTCTAGGATGATCTCTTTTTCAATTTGATATAATTTTAATACAAATGGTCGCACTACTATTGTGTATTGCATTAGGTCAAATCCTTGCTTAAAATGAAAGAGCATTTTCGGGTTTTTCTTCGTGTATTGCATGCGGTTTGTGCTTGCTGCTACTCGTACATTGTGAATACTAAGACTTTTTCTGGTGTCGCTACCTAACTGTTTTAATACGGTTTTATCCGAGAATTCTTTCACTTGCAGAAGCAATTAATTTATATTAATACATATTTAGTATAAAAATAATCAATACTTTTGTTATATTCAAAAGTTTTACTTATAACTTAAAAATCCTGTCATGGCAAATATTTACAAAACCGACGTATATCCATTTGATCCTAATATTAGTGCTCAAGACTATTTAATCGGTACTGACAGTGATAATTTAAGGAAAACAAGAAATTTCAAGGTAGGTCTTATTACTGCTACGATTATTGAGCAAATAGGAGCTGCTAACGGAAATAAAATAATGCAAGGAACGCTAACGCATTTAGGAGGACTGTTTTATCAAACAAGTACTATTTCTTATATTATAGGTGAACAATACTTCGAAGTGGCTCCTGTCATTATAGAGTTTAATCCTCCAACTGGCGGTAAAAGAGTAGATGTTATCTACGTAGATAATGAAGGGGAATTAGGAGTTATAGAAGGGGAAACAAATAGTATCCCTGCCTCACCTCCTGTCAATGGAACAGCCCGTCTTGTGTTTACTCAGGTATTTATTGAGTATGGAACATCTCAATCTAACAAGATACTGGAAGGTGGGTTTATTAGTTGGAACACTGGGTTTTCTCATTATGTTTCTAAGTTTGCGTACATACTTCAAAACGAATCTTACACGAGTGAGGGTGGGGATGTTGTTTTTGAAAACTCACACGAAACACTAAACCGAATCGACGCTATCGCTGTCGATGTCGCTGGTGATTTACTTATTATCAAAGGTGAGCCTTCGGCTATTCCTGCGGAACCAAGAGTAGATCAATTATTGTACACATTAGTAAGTTATGTTGACATACCTGCTGGTAGTACTACAATACCAGGGGTTTCAGAACTTATTGTTTATGCAGAAAACGCAGGAGTACCAACAGAATTTAACGGAGCAACTGCAGATACGGATATAATTTTAGACGACCCTAATTTTCCGCATGACGGAAGTACAGTTAGCGTCTTAAGTAGATTTGTTCCTGTAACAGAAGGTTTTCAGCCTGGAAAAACAGTTTCATTCACGGACGACGAAACGCATCTGACAAGTTCTTATACAGCAATAGAGTTTTGGATAAGGCTAGATGCTCCTATAGAGGGTAGAAATCCAGGGTTCTTAAACATAGGAATCCACGACACAAACAACTATAACGATAATCGACAAGCAATCCCTTCAAGCACAAGTACCAATAGCTCTATTGGATATGGGTACAATGAAGACGTGATTGAAATATATCAGAGGGTTATTTTTCCTTTAGATAAATTCGACTTTCTTCCTGAAACTTTTGATACTATTTTATTCTATTTCGACGGTGAAGTGCAAGCTTCATGCTGGATTGATGACGTTAGGTTAATAGGTGGTGGAACAACAGTTGTTAGTGCTGGCAGCTTCTTGGACCTGACAGACGTGGTTGACTCAAGCTATATAAGTAGAGCTGGTTATGAGTTGGTTGTAAATGATGCTGAAACAGGAATTGTACTTAGAAAAAAATACTGGATCAGAATAGATAACGATGATATTGGTGCTGATTTACATAAAGCAGATGGGAACTTAGATATGAGTAGTATTGAAAATGGAGACATTGTGAGGTCAGCTCTATTTAAAGCAACGAACACAATTGTTCCTTATGGCACTTATGATTCTTCAGGCGGTCCAAATACAGATATTGATAATTACTCAATGCCATTATTCTTTAACTAAAAATAAAAATGAAAATGAAAAAGTATTTAAGTCTTTTAATATTGTTGATACTTACTGTCAATGTAGTTCAAAGTCAGCAAATAGAAAGAATGAGCGCAAGCCATAGTGCTGTTGTTTGGAGAAATGCCAGCGATGACTGTACTGATCCTGTAGCATATGAGCTTCCTACACAATCTATTCTTTACTATAATCATTGTCTAAAGAAACTTAGATTTTGGGACACTCTTGTATGGAGCAATATAGGAGCTGGAGAAGCTGGAATTGACGGTACTGATGGAGCTGACGGAATTCAGGGTATTCAAGGTATTCCTGGTATTGATGGTGCTGACGGTGCTGATGGTGCTACTGGTAGTGGTGTTACAATTAGAGGTTCAGACACAATAGCTAATATTTTATTAATATCAGGTATAGCAGGGGATTTGTGGATTTCTACAAGCGTAGGAGTTGATAATAATGGTACTGCTGTTGCTGTTGGTGATGGTATTGTTTCTGACGGTACACTATGGCTTACTGTAGGACCAATTAGAGGACCTATTGGAGCTACTGGAGCCACTGGCTTACAAGGAGCTCAAGGAATTCAAGGCTTACAAGGAATACAAGGAATTCCAGGAGCAGATGGAATTGATGGAACTAACGGAATTGATGGTTCTGATGCACCTGCTGATGGGGTTATTACCAATATTGAACTTGTAGGCACAAATTTAGTTGTTGATGGAACAGTTGGAGCTGAAACTGTTGATGTTGATTTAAGTTCATTGACAAATACAGATGATCAAACAATAGCTTTAGTTGGAACAGTCTTAAGTATTGAGGGAGGTAACTCGCAAGAATTATCAGGAATAAATACAGATAATCAAAATCTAGTTATAACAGGTGACGTACTATCTATTGAAAATGGAACAGGATCGGTTGATTTAGGTCTTAGAGTTCCATACACAGGAGCTACAACTGACGTAGACTTAGGAGCTAATACGCTTACTTCTACAGGGTTTATTGATAGTGATGGTACAGCTAATCTAACAGGTTCTACAATAGACTTAGGGGATAATGTTACTGGTAATATTTATTATTCTAACTCAATCCCTAGTGAGAATTTAACTTTAACTGTTGCTAATTTAAAGCAAGGTGGTTTTGCTGTTTACTATACAAATACTCAAGAAGAACCTCAATTCACTAATGCTACAATAAAAGGAAATAGCACATGGGTGGCTGATACTACTTTGCAGATTTTTGTTTATTCACATGATGGTATAAGTGCTGAATATTTTTATGGAAATTCTACTGCAAGTGGTATTGCAGAGGGTACAGTACTCACAGGAACTGTTATAGATTTAGGTAATTTTATAACAGGTAATGTTTACTATTCTAAGGTAGCACCAAATACTACATCTCCTTTGTCTTTATCTGTAACTGATTTAACTGTTAATGGTTACGCTGTATATTACGTAAACACTTTAGAAGAGCCTACGTTTACAAATGCAACAATAAATGGAACAAGCACTTGGATAGCAAATGAAACTTTGCAGTTATTTGTTTATTCTCATGATGGAGTTAATGCAGAATACTTCTTTGCTAATGCAGCAAATGGTTCTACACCTACTTTACAAGAGGTTTTAGTGCAAGGAAACATAGGCACTACTGGTATACCAATAATACTCAATGGAATAGGTTCTAATGAAGCGAGCTATACAGGTGATTATGCAAAATTTAATTCAGGTTTAGGGTATTCAGCAATTACTGCTTCATTTTTAAAAATGAGTGCGATAAATGGTGATTATACTGATTACAGTCAAAACAACATTAAATTTACAGACTCTATTTTAGGAGTTTCACAAAATTTAAATATAACTAGTATTTCACAAAATGGTACAATTACAATACCTAATGCAACTGGTGAAATGGGGATAGTAAATGGTTATAAACTTCCATTAGCAGACGGAACAATCAATCAAGTGATTAAAACCAATGGTTCAGGTGTATTAACTTTTGGGGATGCAAGTGTTATAGCAGAAGTAAATAATTTAACATCTGCAGTAACTTGGGCTAATATACCAATAGGCAATGTACCAACAGGCACAACAGGAACAACTGTTGCCTTTGGAAATCATCTACATACTGGTGTGTATTTACCCTCTACCACAGAATTTCAATCTCCTTTAGAAATTTACTCTGAAAGTGGAACTTTATTAGGTGGAAATGGTATAGGTCTTATAGGAGATTTTGATCCTATTGGAAATACTGGCTCTGGTATATATTTTGACCAAAACTATGATGATGGTAAAGATTTGATAGATTGGATAGAAATACATTCAGCAGATGATCTTTCAATATCTTCTACTGGTTCTGAAATTTCAATGGGAGGAGGAATTAATTTGACAGGTAATTCAATAACTTCCACTTCTACGGGTAGTCAAGAACATACTGGTTCTAATTTAACTTTTCAAGCTAATAGCACCAATATTATGTTAGCTGCAGCAAGTAATATTAGAATAGCTCAAACCCCTGAATCTGTAGGGGTATTAAATATACCTGCTACTTCTTTTACAGCAAGTAGAACACAGAATTTTCAAGATGCAGATGGCACAATAGCTTTATTAGATGATACTGCATTTGCAGCAAGTTGGGATGGAGATATAGTAAATGCACCAACTAAAAATTCAGTTTATGATTATGTTAATGGTTTAGTGACAGGTGGAGCAGTAGATAGTGTTAATACTCAAACAGGAGTGGTTGTATTAGATACTGATGATATACTTGATACTGCAACAAATAGATATACTAATGATACTGACATAACAAGACTTGCAAATACAAGCGGAACAAATACAGGAGACCAAAACTTGAGCACATATTTAATAGACCCTACAACAACCGCAGGAGATATAATTTGGAGGAACGCATTAGGTAATATAGATAGAATAGGTGTAGGAGCTGAAAATGATTTATTAGGTATTTCTGGAGGAGCTGTAAAATGGGTTAATCCCCCCGTAGACCAAACTTTAAGTAATACAAGCGACGCTTCTAGTCATACCGCTACATTATCGGCTAGTGGTGGAAGTGTTAAATTAATAGAGGGTACAGGAATTACATTAACAACAGCAGGAACAGCTTTAGATGGAACAGTTACAATAGCTTCTACTGGGGGAGGTGGAACTGAATTTGCTGATGATGTATTTAGAGTTACTGGAAGTGTAGATGCCACTAAGAAATTAGCTTTTGAAGTTGATGGGAATGCAACTGGAAACACAACAATTGTAACTATTCAAGATAAGGCTGGTATTATGGCTTATACATCTGATATTACTAACCTTGCTGAAGAAGATGTTGTTGGAGGTGCAAGTGAGAACACTTCAGTAGGAGCTACTCTTGCTTTAGACTTAAATACATTCTCTTATTTTGAAGCAACATTAACAGTAAATACAGAGATATTAACTCCTACAAATTTACCAGGAACAGGTCAAAGTGTTGTTAAGACTATTGTGATCATTCCAACTGCTGCAGAGACTTTACAATTACCTGTAGCATGGACTGTGATAGGAACTTACGATTCATCTAAAACAAATTATTTAACAATAACATTTAGTAATGTAACCACTGGTGGTGCCAAGGCTTTATGTTACATAAACAATTAATATGAAAAAGTATTTATTATTACTCTTACTATCTTTTTCAATGTTGGCTTTTGGTCAGCGTAGAGGAACTTGTATTGCTGTTGCTGAAATTGCAACACCACCAACATTTACACCTACATACGTAAGTACAACTAGAGCAGAAGGAACGACAGCAACTATATCTGTAACAGGTTTAACACCTACTAGTGGTAATTTACTTATAGCAACTTGGGGTGGTAATGTTTGTAATATAACTGTTCCTACAGGATTTACGCAATTAGGGGTATCTACTGCAAACTTCTCAACATTTGGAGTTTATTATAAAATTAGTGATGGTACTGAAACAAGTGTCTCTTTTACAACTGATGCAGTGAGTACAATTAATAATAATTTAGCTCATGTAATAGAATACTCTGGAGTTAATATTACAACACCTATAGAACAATTTAATACAGTACAGGCTATAAACGCATCTAGTATAAGCACTACATCTATGACTTCTACAGGAACAAATAGACTTGCAGTGGCATTAAGTATGAATTGTGCGATAGCATTACCTGATGGAGCTTTAGTTCAAGCATTACCAAACTATACTTTAAATAATGAGGATTCAGATACTTCTAGGAATGATAGTTGGCGCTTAACATATAGTAGTGAAGTATTAACTGCTTCAACAAAAGCATCTGAAACTATAATTTTTCCAATAAGTGCAGATTTAGGGATGTTTAATTTAATGATAATACCACAATAAATATAAAGATTAATTTTAAAAATCAGTAACGCAGCAAACTGAAATATTAGAAGCGTTATTAAGTATCAAAGAAACAGTATAAAACGAATAATTATTATGAAAGATTACACAAAATTTATGCATTTCAGTTACGGAAACATTAATGCCTTAGTATGCATTAGTTTAGTATGTTGGATAACATTTACTATCATGGGTGTAAGTCCTGATGATATAACTTTAGTCAGAGGAGTGAGTTTGATAGCTTGTTTACCAGCATTGATATTTTGGGAGAAGAAGCAAAAAGATGATGGTGGAACAAACACTTTTAAAGAACAGTTCATAGATATATTCTATGGCTTTGCTCCAGCAATATATCTAGTGTATTTTATTCCATTTGCTTTTATATGAAATTGATTTTTAAGAAATTAATCATATCAATATTTACTTTATTAATAACAACTTTTATTTTATCACAATGAAAAAACTAATTCTATTTACATTTTTACTTACTACATTCAGTGTAAGTTCACAACAAATCTTATTTGAAAAACTAAGATGTATTACTGTAGCAGTACCAAACATTGTAGAAACAATACATGCAACAAGTGTAGCTATAGTGCCAACTGCCAACATAAAAATGAATGAAACAAAATCATTAACTGCAATATTTACACCTGTAAATGCAACAATTAAATCAGGTACTTGGACTATTGATTCTAATTTATATGCAATTATAAATAGTGATACAGGTTCTATTACTGGACTTTCAGTAGGTTCTTCTCAAGTTACTTTTACTGCTGATGATGAAACAAATGGAATTATATCATCAACAATTACAATTGAAACTGTAACACCAACTATACAAACTCTTAAAGCATTTCCTGATGCATACGGAGCTGCGGCACTAATCACAGGTGGAAGAGGACAGGAAGTTTATCATGTTACTTCTTTATCAGATGATGGTTCTGTTGGTACTTTTAGAGATGCTGTAAGGCAAGGGGATAGAACAATAGTATTTGATGTTAGTGGCATAATAGAAATTACCTCTAATTTATATATTGGTGGTAGTGATAATAGTCCTTTTAGAAATTTATCCATATTAGGGCAATCGGCTCCAGAGGGAGGTATTACTATAGCATCTACTGAAGGAGTGAATATTGGAATGGAATTTAGGCAAATGAACAATATCATAATGAGGTACATTAGAATTAGAAGTAACTTTTATGATGCAGATAGAACTGTATTTAGAATTAGACCTAACTCTGCTAAAAATGTTAATTATGGTTATGACATTATACTAGACCATATTAGCTTAAGCTATGGAGGTGCTCAAGGGTTTTCAGTAAGTGGTCAAGATACTCATAATATTACATTTCAAAATGGATTGATTGGTGAAAGTAAAACAGGTGCATTATTTGGAGACACTAGTGCTCTTAATACAGGTTGGAGTTATGAAGGAACATTTAGAAATACATTATTTTATAATGTATCACACAGAACACCTAACACAGCTTTTAATGGTGTAGATGTTTATAATAATGTTTCTTATGATTGGAATAATAGAATGAGTGTAATAACAAATGGAGCAAAAGTAAATCATTTTAATAATTACGTTTATACAGGTAACAAGAATACACTATCTGCAGGTTCTGTTAATGGCTTACCAATGTGGCAAGTTAATGCAGCAACAGATAATAATCCTGCAGTTCCTTTTTTAATTTGGACTAAAGGAAATCAAATTCAAGATTTATATGAGTTTCCTGATGCAGAATTTGGTGATGTTACTAACGACCCAACAGAAATAATTTGGATAAACCACTCGCCAAGTAGTCTAACAGTAAGATTAGACCCTAAATATTTTACAAATACACAATTCCCAATGCAAGGAGTTGTTCCTGAAACAATAATGACAGCATTACAAGCTTCTACCGTAGTACCTGTAAATGCTGGTGCTAATAAATATTTAAACGCAGATGGAAGTGTAGGAACATATAGAGATCCACAAGATACAAGATATGTAGCAAACACTTTAGCAGATACGCCAGAACCTTGGGGGTGTTGTCAAACAGAAACCACTGTTATAGGTGCTGGAAGAGGAAGACATACTGCTAGTGACCAGCAACCTTATTTTGACCATTTAGCTTCTATGACAGGTATTCCTATTAATACAAGACCAGGAGGTTTTTATGGAACTAATCCTCATATACCTGCGGCTTATTTAACAGCAAATAGTTTGCCAAATACATCTGACATACATAATGTTAGAAACTCATTAGGTTACACTATTTTAGAACAATATTTGAATAATGTAGATGAAGGTTTTGTTGTTCCTCCAAATATAGATATCACAAGTATAACTATTTCCCCTCCTTCTGCAACTATTACTGTTGGAGGTTCAATATTAAATTTAGATCAAACAGTATTACCAACAGATGCATCATTTCCAGAAGGCTCTTGGAGTTCTAGTAATGAAGCTATAGCAACAGTAGATTCTACAGGAAATGTTACTGCAGTTTCAGAAGGCATTGTAAATATAGTTTTTACAGCAAGTGATACATCAGCAGGTATCTTTACAGGAACAAGTGTTATAACAGTTACACCATACATTGAAACATCACCATCATTTGTAAGTATAAGAAATGGAGAATCTACAACTACACAAGGAGATGCCGTTGTTAATGTTACTGGACTTACTCCAACAGCAGGTAATTTGTTAATAGCTGTATATGGTGGTAATAATGGAATTGTGCCAACACCAGTTGGATTTACTCCATTAGGTCAGGTTGATAGTCCAACAGGCTCTTTAACTTATGATATTTTTTATAAAATAAGTAATGGTACAGAAACTAATGTGCTTTTTGATAATCCCCAATCAGTTACAACTATTGCTCATGATTTTGGTCATGTTTTAGAGTATGCGAATGTAGATCAAACTACACCTATTGAGCAGTTTAGTATAGATGGGCAAGTAAAAAGTACTACTAATACTATTCCTTCTATAACTTCTACAGGAACAAATAGGCTTGCGGTTGCAATGGTAATTGCAAGAGGGGTACACCCTAATGATGGAGCTTTAGTTCAAGACTTGGTAAATTACTCTTTAGATACTCAAGCTTTTGATTCTTCCAATACAGATAGTTGGGATTTATTTTATTCTACGGAAGTTTTAACACCATCTACAATAACATCTGACACTATTATATTTCCTAATCAAGACCCTACAACAGGAATTATAACATTTATGTTAATACCTATAAATAAATAAAAATGAAAAATCTCAAAATTTTCTTACTAGTTTTTGCTATTATTTTTTTAGGCATACAAGCCTTATCTGGACAAACTGATGCTATTAAAAGTGGTAGGTACTATTACTTAACAGTAGATGGAGATACTATTGCACAGAAGTTTACAATAGAGAGCAAAGCTGTTTTGTATGGCTCTTACTTACATGAGTTATACTATCCTAATGCTTTAGTAGAGATGCTTACACCTAACAGTAGGTTCTCTGGGAAGCCAGTTAGCAAGATAGTTATAGATAGTCTACAAGATGAAGTTACAAGATTGAAACTAGCTTTAGAAAACTATGTAAGCCCTACTTTAAGTTGGGTTGATAATGAAAATGATACTTATACTTATAATGCTTTAGTTGATTCTCAATACTTAGTTTTTCCTACTTGTGAAACCTTAACTATTGGAGATACTTATGATCTATCTTTTGATATTGAATCTTCATCGGTTAAAAAACCATTAATTAGTTTTTGGTTCTATTCAGAATTAAGCACAAGTCTTAATGGGGTTATAGCTGATGATACAGTTTATGAAACTGGAGCACATAACATAACTGTAACCATTGATTCTTACAACAGAGATTCAGTGGGGATTAAGCCAAGAAACGAAGGAACTTTTACAATTAGTAATATTAATTTTAAAAAGCAGTAATATGGAATTTGCAATGAATTTTGGATTAGGAATATTAGGAATAGTGTTCTACAACGTAATAGTATTTAGAGATTTTCTTAACACAAAAGATTTAGGCACAAGGGTTTTCTGGAATAGCTATTTGGATAGTTCCAAGTATGTTTGGGCATGGTCTTTATTAGTCATTATATTAGTTGATGCAATAGTGGTTTTCTTTCCAGAGGTCGCTGGTGCACTAACAACTATATCAGGCTGGGAGATAAGTACAAACCCAGCATCATTTTTAACCCTAGCGTTTGCAGTTAGTGCGGTTAAGGATAATAAGAAAAAATAAAACTTGCTATTAATACGATTTTGGGGATTAGCGTATTAAAAAAAACATATAATGATAATATTGATACAAGCGGAGATTGCTGAAAAAGTACTAAGTAATAATGATGCGACTATCCAAGGGATACTTTTAGCGGTAATAGTAGTACTTATAGGATTTTTAGGAATTTTATGGAAGTCTAAATTAGCAGATGAAAAATATATAAGAGAACAGGATAAAGCTACTATTGAGTTGTGTATGACTCTAACAAATACAGTTGATACAGTCGCTACTTTAGGAGAGAAAAATGGAGAAGGAATTAGAAGTACTCACGAAAAGGTTAAACAAATCCTAGAATTGATGAAGCAACGATTGAACCATAATTAAGATGAATTACGTAGAAAAGATTAGGGCAAAAACATTATTCTACCTTAAAAATAAAGGAGGTAAGATAGAAAATATAGTTATACCAGAAATACCGAAAACATGGGAGTTCTTTCCAAATTCAGAAGATCTATGGCAAGAAGTAGTTTACCCTGACGATGTTCATATAACAGGGTGCCTATACAAAGGAGGATTAAATCCAAATAAGCCCTCTGTGTTTTACGGACATAGACACCATAATCATTCAGAGCATTTTACGGTTGTAAACAAAACTGGAGTAGCGGTTATTTATACTGAAACATATAAAAAAGAACTTCGATGCGGAGATAGTATTTTCTTCCAAAAAGGAGAACCACATTTAGTAGAGTTCTTAACACCAACAACTTTAGCGATTATCTGGAAGCCTAAAATGGATGGATATAGCGCAGAGTTCTTAAGCGATAAAGAATGAAAGGAGCAAGACTGTTAATATTAATATTGAATGATATCGCTTTAGGGATAGCCGTGATCATGGTTATTTTAAACCTATATCCGAGTTGGTCACAATATGCAATGACTTTAGAAGCTCCGTTATTGCTTGCGACATTAAGCTGTATCTCTACTTCTCTTATTATTAGAGGATTTACTTTTTATGATAGAAGACAAAATCTTTTCTTTTTTCCTTTTACCAAAATGGAAGTTAGGGTTGGTCAATTAAATATAATTAGTGGCTTTTTATTTATAGGTGTATTATGTACACCTGTTACACATCCTTTTTGGTTAATTCCTATACTACATTTAATTTTTACTCCTGCTGCAATTATAACTGCTTTATTAGATGTTGTCTTTTACAATAAAACTAAACTGGCTTATTTAGGTGCTGGAGTTGCAGTTGTTGGGTTCTTACTTGCTTATGTGCACGAAGTATATAGTATTGGATTAGGTGAGCTTATTGTAGCTTTTATTATTGCTTTTAATATCTGGTGGCATAGACGAAAAATAAAACAAAACTAATGGTAAAGGCATTTCTTTTAAGACTTGAAAAAGATTCTAAACAGACTTTGGGTGCTATACATTTTTATCTTGGATTAAAATTACTGTTATCCGTAAAAGCTTTAGAATTAACAGATAGAAATAACCAAACATCAATAAGCAGAATACCTGCTGGAAGATATAGATGTGTTTTACGTTGGTCAACTAAATACAAATGGCACTTTATAGTATTAGATGTTGAGGGTAGAGAATGGATTCTTATACATTTCGGGAATTTCTACCGTGACACCAAAGGTTGTATTATCGTTGGAAATGATTTTTACGACATCAATAAAGACGGCTACAAAGATGTGACAAGCTCTAAAAAAACAATAAAAAGGATTCTAAACCTGCCAGGTGATGAATTTGAATTAATAATTATAGACGAATAGATGTTAGCATTATTAAAAATAGAGAATTTAAAAGTATATGCTATTGTAGCAGGGATTCTTTTTGCAATATGGTTTTATAAAGATTGGCAATTTCAAAAAGCTGAGAATAAACGTCAAACTGAAAACATAGAACAGTTAAGATATTTTGACAGTCTTAAGTATGCTTCACAAACCTATAGCAAAAAAGAGCTTAACGAATATTTAGAGTACAATAGACAGGACTTACAACAGTTTTTGAAAGACCAAAAAATTGCTACTCGTAAAATTGAAAGAATCATAACTCAAAAATTAACCTATCAAGACAATGTAGACAGGAGTGTTAATTTACAACCAATTTTAGATGCTATAAATAAAAGACAAGATATTAAGATACCTGTTGTAGACAGTACTGATTGTTTAATCATTAAAGGATATGTTGCATTTGAAAACGACACACTTAGCTTAAATATCACAGACCGTAAATTTAAAAACAAATCTGATGTTGTTAGTTACTGGCAAAGAAACCAATGGAAAATCTTAGGAATTAAAACTAGATTATTTGGAAGGAAAAAAGCAACAGTTATTATTAGAGATAATTGTGGGAATACAGAGACATTTATAATTAATAAAAAAAAATAAGTAATGAGAGGGACGAAAGCATTTGTAGTACATATACCTAACAAGTACAATGAAAAATACACCACAGAAAGTGGTTTAGAAATATACGGTGACCATAGATGGATGGCGAAGGATTTAGCGAATACTATTGTAGACGTTGTCCAGATTCCTTTTGGCTACGATGGTCCAATTAAAATAGGGACCAAAGTTTTTGTAGATCCAACGCTAGTAATGCAAGGGATACACAAAGAAGGTGTTATCGATAGTCCATACTTAATAGACAGGGAGGAAGCATTGTATAAAGCACCAGAAGATTTAATTATCGCGTTTTCAAACGACAACCAAAAGACGTGGAAGTGCTTAAACAATAACGTGCTTTTAACTAAGGTTGAGAGAAAAAAGGACGCTAAGGTTAATGGTATTATTCAGGTTGGCGAATTAAACGACAGGAATTCAGAGATGGTTGTGTTTATGTCAAATGACGAGCTTGTTGAGGATGGTGTTAATGTAGGTGATACGTTGTATGTAGACGACAGGTTGATGATATCTGTAAAATTTAACGGAAAGGAATTGATTTGGCTTAATGTCAGAGACTTATTTGCTTTAGTATAGCATTATGGAAGAGGAAGAAAAAGAAGTTGTTAGTTACAGAAAAGAGCAGGCACTGAATATTATCGAGCAGTATAAAGACTTGATGAAGAAGTACGACCTGGTTTTTGATATCGATGTTCTTGAGAAAGAGTTAGCGAAAGCAAGTGATGACGAACAAAAAGCAGAGGCAGAAAAAAAGCTTTTAGATAAGCTAGATAACAGAAGGTTGGCTCTTGAGAAGAAGGAGGAGGTTCTAGAAAAGATTTATAGATTAGAAAAACACTTATCAAACGAGCATGACCAGGGGATAGAAAAGCTAGAAGATAGGGGTGGTCACCCAACAAGCAGGCATAGAAGACAAGGATAATGATTTTTTATATAGGAAATAAGGTAGAGGTTAGTTTAACCAAAAAGGTTATAGAGCAGCGCAATCGCGTTAAGTTCTGGGACTACGGCTACTGTGAAGAGATTGATGTAATCATCATATCTAAAGACGGGACGCTAGGAGAGATCTACGAGATCCAAGGCATCCGTGTTGGACTACCTGAAATTCCTAAAGACAAATCTCAAATCATTAATAGCGACAAACCTAAGTTCGCTCAGAAATGGAAGCGAGAAGAAATGCCTCGCGGTCTCGAAGAAGAGACGATGTCAGAATCTCGGTTCTCTAGTTACATTGACGACCAGTTTAAAAAGCGTCTTGAAGGGCTTTGGATAAACATCAAAGGAACTCCTGTTTATATGACAGGGACCTATTGGTTTGGTATTCAGTGGTACAGAGAAGAAGTTGACTACCCAATGTTTAGGGTTATTCAAAACGAATTGATGATTTTTTGGGAAGCCTGTAAAGCCGACTCAAGAAGTTTTGGAATGCAGTACGTTAAAAACAGGCGTATTGGTGCTTCGATGCTCGCTATTATCGAGCTCATAGAATCTGGAACAATATACGAAGACAAGCTTCTAGGGATTGTATCGAAAAAAGGTAAGGATTCAAGTAAGATATTTAGAAGACTAATTAAAGGTTTTAAGCGTTTGCCGTGCTTCTTCCAGCCACAATGGGATGGTACAAACACACCAAAGACAGAACTTGTATTGGATGAGCCTACTAAAAGAAGAAAAGCAGGTGAAAAAGTAAGTGAAGAGCAAGGTCTTGGAACTTCAATATCATGGCACAACACAGAGATAAACGCCATGGATGGTGACGCGATATTCAGATCGCTTCTTGATGAATCTGCTAAATACCCGAAAGAAGTACCATTTAGCGAGTACTGGTATATTGTAAAAACATCGCATACTAGAGGTATTCGTATTACAGGAAAATCTATGGTTGTGTCAACAGTAAACCCAATGAAGAAGGGTGGTTCTGAATACCGATCTGTTTGGAACGATAGCGATCCATTAAAAAGAGATGCTAACGGGCGAACAATATCAGGATTATATCAGTTATTTATTCCAGCAAAATATTGTCTTGAAGGAATGTTTGACGAGTTTGGTTTTACGATTATGGAGAACCCTGACAAACCCATCAAGACGGATGAAGGGGTTATGACTAGTATTGGTTCCATAGCGTGGTTAGAGAACACCGCTGAAACACTTAAGGCTGATCCTGAAAAATACAACGAACACAAGAGACAGTTTCCTGACACTATAAAAGATGCGTTCAGGGACGACAGTAGTGACTGTGCTTTTAACCTGGTTAAGATACAGGAGAATATAGACCATAACGAGCACGAGCTTGATGATAAGTACGACAATAGCGGTGAGTTTCAAGGCAATACAGAACTTGAAAGAGGTAATCTTCAGTGGGAGAATGGAAAACAAGACACTAAAGTTATTTGGGTTCCCGACCTAGAGAACGGAAGGTTCTTTGTTAGAAAAGGATGTTTCCCTCTTAAAGAATTTCAAAACGCATACGAAATGAAAATGGCTTTTGGTGTGATGGGAAAATCACCACTAGCAGGTCATATTGGAACTGGGGGAGTCGATCCATACAACAGAAGTAGAACTGCAGATGGAAGAGGTTCTAAAGGATCTTACCACCTAACAACAAAGACGCATACGTATGACGAGTACCCGAACGAAAGCTGTATTGTGGAATACATCGCAAGACCAAGGACCGTTCAATTATTCTTTGAAGACATGATTATGGTATCTGTATTCTGGTCTGTACCTTTTCTATCAGAGCTATCGAACGAGCAATTTTTAACTACGGTTAAAGACAGGGGTTATAGGCATTACTCAATGAATAATCCTTTTAAGCCAGTTAACAAGCTTTCACCAACAGAATTAGAGCTTGGTGGTGCGCCTCAGCAAGATTCAAAAATAGGTGAAGCTCAATTCTACGCGACAGAGAGCTTTGTTGAAAACCACTTAGGTGTCGCAAGGGATTCAAGACATAGAATGCAAGGTGAGATGGGTGACTTCCCATTCAGTAGAACTCTTTACCAAATAAAAGATGTTGACGTGGAGAAAAGAACAAAATTCGATGCCTACATTAGCTTCTCTCTGTCTAGAATAGGGAATCAGAGGCGAATTTTTAAAGCACCAGAAAAAAAACAAAGAACAATAATGCCATTTCAAAAATACGATAACTCAGGATACACCTCAAAATCACTATAACCATGAACCAGAAAACAACAACAAGTGCTGCGCCAGACCCATTAGCACCTTACCATGAAAAAGTAAAAAACAACTACGGACTAAAAGTCGCTAAAGTAATCGCTCAAGAGTGGTTTAATGGCGATGTGATTAGCAGTGGGTGTCAGTTCCATAGCAGAAGCAGTTGGGTGAACGAGATGAGATTACACAATAGAGGTGAGCAGGATGTCGATAAGTACAAGAAGTTTGTCGCTAGACAGAAGAACGATTTAGGATTCCTTAATCTAGATTGGCGACCTATTAATGTCATCGAAAAGTTTACAAATATTGTCTCAAACGGGATATCTGATGACTTTTACAATGTAGATATAAGGTCTGTCGACAGGCTTTCTGTGCTCGAACAAAAAGACAAGGTGTTAGAACACAAAGCCAACATGTATAGCAGGAAGATGATGGAGAGTGCGAAGATTCTTACAGGTATGGACTTAGGGACAAAAGGCTTCCTTGCTGAGAGTCGTCAGGAGATAGAATTGTATAGCGAAATTAAAGAACGCCCTATGCAGGAAGCTGCAGAGGAGCTTAATATAAGTTATGTTAAAGGTGTTAGTAATTGGGATTCTTCAAAAAAGCAATCGAACAAAGACTGTGTGCTTATAGGTTTGCAGGCGGCAAGGCACTACACGGACCCAAACAACGGAGTTCAGGTAGAGTATATTGACCCTGAATATTTTGGACATAGCTACGTTGAGAAAAACGACTTCTCTGACGCTTACTACTTTTTTTACGTAGAGCAAATAACTTTATCAGACATTAAAAGAGAAAGTCTTTTAGGTGATAAAGAACTGAGGGAAATCGCTAAAAAATATGGTGGAACAAACACGAAAGATTTAAACAGGGACTACGGGACTTTACCAATGGACAGTCTTTTAGACTACAAGATCGATGTGATGCGATATAGTGTTAAATCCTCAAGAGAGATTGTTTACAAAAAATACCTAGACAAAAAGAACAACACTAAAAAAGTAGCAAAAAGAGATTCTGAATTTGAAGTTCCTGAAGGGGCTGAGAAGAGTAGATTATCTAAAGTTCTTGACACTTGGTTCGAGGGGAACTACATTATTGGTAGTGAAATTGTCTACGGATGGAAGGAGTCAGAGAATCTGATTAAGGACCAGATGAATAAGGCTATGCCACCATTTGTGGTTCAGGCGACGAATATCTACAAGAACAAGCTTCAGTCATTTCAGAGTAATATTATTCCTCACGACAACCAGATGCAGTATATCCATATGAAGATACAGCATTTATATGCAGAATTGAAGCCAGATCTAATTGTTATTAACGAAGATCATTTAGCGGATTTAAATTCAGATACGAAAGGCGGTTCTAAAACAAGCACCTGGGAAATGGCTTTAACAACGCTTAATGTGAAAGGTGTAGTTGTAGAGAAGCGTATCGATATGGGTGAAATGGGTGTCAAAGATGGCATGGGAGCGAGACCAATGGCTTCTCAGCAAGGAAGTGGTCTTACAGCTCTATTAAATGTTTGGGCGCATTACTACAACCTTATTAGAGAAACTACAGGCGTTAACCCTGCTAGAGACGGTACAGCTTCTGCAGACTCACTTGTTGGCGTTAACCAAATGATGCAACTAGCGAGTAATACCGCTACAAAACATATTGTAGATGCTGCTGTTGAATTTGACAGAAGGGTTTGTGAAGCGATTAGCTCAAGAGTGAAGGGGATTTTTGAATTCGACAAGACAGGTGATTTGAAAAAATTATACCAACAAGCTGTAGGAAAAGAAAACATGGAAGCGATTGAATCCCTTAAAAACAGGCATCTTCATGAGTTTGGGTTCACTATTGAAATGGTTCCAGCAAAAGAAGCACTGGACGAGCTTAAGCAAGATCTTATGATTGCGTTACAGGAAGGTACTATTGATGTTTCCGAGAAATACGAAATACTAAGAATCGCTAGAAGCAATATTAAACGTGCTAGTCAGTACATGAAATTTGTTAGAAACAGAAGAATAAAAGAGAAGCAAAAGGAAAATGAAGCGAACATGAAGATGCAGAGCGACATGAATATGCAGTCAGCTCAAGCTAAAATTCAAGGCGATATCCAAACATATCAAGCTAAAAAACAGATAGATCTTCAGTATGAGTCTCAGAAATCTTTAATTTTATTACAACAAAAAGAAGCAGAGTTACAGCTTACACAGCCTTACGAGCAAATTAAGTTTGAACAACAAGCTTATATCGAGCAAATGAAAAGCTCTCAGAGCATGAGTCTCAATAAATACAAGGAAGACGAGAAGTCTACTAGAGAGAAATCAAACAGCACAAGACAAAGTAAAATGATTGAGCAGAGGCAAAAAAACCTGCCTGCTTTTGACTTTGACGACAGTATTGACGTGGGGAGTTTGTTTTCTTAATAGCTTTTTTGAATAGTAAAAAGAGTTTTAATAGAAAAATAGTATTACTTTTGTTTGTATAAACAATATTTTATACAGGTATATGACTAACGGGAAAGGATTTTTAGATCAATTTAATAAACCTACTCCAACAGCATTGGAGCCAGCGGCAGAGGAACCAGTAGCGGCAACGCTAGAAACTAAGGAACCTATTGCATCGGAACCAGTTGCGGAAGAGACGGTAGTGAAAGAACCAATAACAAAAGACTTAGAGCCAAAAGAAGTAAAGAAAGAGGCTGTTAAGGAAGTTGTTAAAAATGAGATTTTAGAACTTAATGACGACTCGGTTATAGAGTATCTTAAGTCTAAAGGAAAAGAGGTTTCTTCTATTGATGATTTATTTAAGAAGCCTGAAGCTCAAAAAGATCCGTTAGAAGGGTTGAGCGACGAAGTTAAAAAGATTATAGAGTTTTCAAGAGACACCAATGGTAGACCTTTAAAAGATTATCTAGAATTAAATAAAGATTATAAAGCAATATCACCTGTTGACTTGGCTCGCGCCAAAGCAATGGAAGCAACTAAAGGAAAGCTTAGTGCTGAAGAGGTGGATCAATACCTTGAAAAGAAGTTAAACATTGACTTAGCCTATGCGGATGAGTTAGATAAGTTTGACTTAATTGAATTAGAAAATTACTCAGAAGACTACTTAAATAGAAAGCTTACTGAGCAACAAAAATACGGAAGCCCTGCAGACAAAGGCTCTAACGATAATATCGTAGAGCTGGAGAACGGCATGTCAATGGACAAAGGGGCTTACGCTAAATTTGAAAAAGAACGTGAACTTTATCACGGTGCGGTAATAAAAGCAGTGGATGGTATCGCTGATTTTAGCATTAAAATAAAGATTGACGACAACGGAAGTAGCTCAGAATATGAGATACCGTACCAGCACTCGAAAGAAGACAAGCATAAAATGGTGTCTTATACTTCGGATATTAGCGCAACGGTAAACCAATTATTTGATACTCCAGAAGGGTTTAACCATGAAGGTCTTAGCGAAAGCATGCCTTGGATAGACAAAGAATATCGGGAAAAGATGATTACAGCAATCGTTCATAAGGCTCTTGCACAGAGAACTGAGGACATTCTTGCTGACGAACACAATATTAATTTCAGTAGAAAAAGGATTCCTACTTCCAAAGATGGAAAGAAGATAGTCCCTATTCCTGGAACGACAAATCCATACGGAGTGAAGTTTAATTTTTAATTAAAAAAACTCACTAAAAATGGCTTTATTAGATACAAATTTATCAGGTGTCGCGGTAATCGACCAACCTGGGGGCGTTAATGCTACGGCAGCCAATTTCATTGACCCGTATGACTACGCAATGATTTATCAACCAGAACTTATTCCTCAATTGCACATGGCAAATGGGCTGGGTAAAATTACTGGTTTCATGAGATTAACTGGTACAGACGGCTCGTATGCTGCTGACCAAGTACAACACGCTGAAGAGTTTAGATTACACAACATTTTGAAAGATGTTGCTGTAGTTGGAACTACTTTCACGTCACCAACAGCTCACAACTTACGTCCTGGCGATGTAATCAAAGTGTCTGATGGTTTAACTATTGAAAGACAAGCAACAGTAGAGTCTATCACAACTACCCTTCAATTTGAGGCGAGTAATGATGCAGGTGGTGCTTTCGGTTTTGGAGGTAACGTTGATGTGATCGCTGATTTCTCTAACTCTTGGGAGAAAGAGACTGAGAACTTCACGACACCAAGACGCTGGAGCCCAGAAATTTACAAGAACTACTCTCAAATTATCAAAGAGGTTTACCGTATTCCAGGTTCTGACATGCTTCAGGATATGTGGGTTCAAACCAATGATGGACCAAGATGGTTTAATCATGAATTGATGAGAACTTCTGCATTGTTTGACAACAAGATCGAGCTTACCAATATTTTCTTTGAGCGTAAAGCTGCAGGAAATGCAAGAGGTATGAAAGGTGTTGTTTCTCAAGTTGAAGAGAGAGGTAACCTTGTGAACGAATACATAACAACTATTGATGAGCTTTCGGGCATATCAAAAAGAGCTAAACAACAAGGTACTTGTCGTGAATTTACTGTGTGGTCTGACCACCAGCAAATGGCAAACTTCCGTGTGATGATGGCAGGTGTAAATGCTGGATATGTTAACGGTGCTCACTACGGTGCGTTCAGTAACAGTAAGGATATGGCATTGAAACTAGATTTCAGCTCTGTTCTTGTTGACGGTGTAACTTTCCACTTCACACCTTGGGCTTTATTAGAAGATCCAACATTGATGGGTAACGAGAAATTTGGTGCAACAGGTATTGGTGCATTAATCGTTCCTTCTGGTGGAACTTACGCACAAGAGAATGGAAACACAGTAAGCAAGCCTTACTTAAGTATTCTATACAGACAAGACGGAAACTACAGTAGACGTAAAGAGATCAAGTTATTCGGTCCTAAAGGTACGGCACAGAGTTTAGATGCTCAGACTACTGAGATGTTGACAGAATGTACAAACCAACTTGTTGGGGCGAACAACTTCTTCGTAGTTAGAAGAGGTGTATTCTACTCATAATATCGAGTAATAGTAAATAAGAAGCAGGGAGAGATTCTCCCTGCTTATTTTAAATAAAGACAGAGATGGCAAAAGACAGTAAAATTAAGTTTAAATTAAAAGGTAGGGTCGCAACTAGTGTAAGTTGGGAGCTACCGTTAAAAACAGTATTCATCCGTAAAAAAGATGCAAACAACCTCAGAGGAATACCGAGGAAAATTCAATACATTCCAGGTTCTGACTCTGCTTTTGTAGATGACTACAAAGGAGATGAGCCACCAAAGAAAGTTGTATTTGAGCAAGGAGTATTAAGTGTAGACCCGTTTAATGAGGTCTTGTTATTTATCTTATTCAACCACCCTTGGTACAATGAGCACTACAAGCGTGATGACGAGAACATTCAAGCTCGTGAGGAATTAGACGGATACGCTCTTATAGAGAAGGCTCTAGAACGAGTTAATATCGCTGATGACGAAGAGGCTAAGGCAGCGGCTATCGTTATACTTGGACCAGAAGCAGCAAGCTACACAGACGTGAAGGTTAGAGCTGAATTGAAAAAGAAAGCTTTCGAATCAGCAGAGGTAGTTCTTGAGAAAATGGAGAACCGAGATTATCAAGCCAGATTCATAGGAGCATTAGCTATTATGAGAGGTGTTATTAAGGTTAACAGCACAAGAACATCTGTTGCGTGGTCTGACGGAAAAGTTATCGTAAGAGTAGCTTCTGGTCAAGATCCAATTGACAAGTTAGGATTCTTCCTTTCTGATAACACTGAAGAAGCAAAAATCACACTTCAAGAGATTGGAGAAAAAGTGAAGCGTTCATATGTTCGTAAGAAAAGCGCGATAGAGAGCGAAACTTTTAAAGCTGTCATTAAAGACGAGGAGCTTGAAGAAGTTGTTCCTGAAGCAGAAGAAGCTAAGGAAGAAGGAGAAGGAATAGGGATTGTTGAAGCAAGAAAGCTTTATCAAAAGAAATTCAACAAGACTGTTGCTTCAAGTATGAAAAACAACCTAGAGTGGATCTTAAATAAACTAGGAGAAGAATAAAAAAACCACTTCGTTTTGCGATGTGTTTTGATCCATCCCGATCATGAAAAACCCTCTTAATTGAGGGTTTTTTTGTTTACCAACTCTTCTACAACTTTTTTAGTGTCGTGTCGAGGTGAGCACACTTTTAGCCAGTTCTTAAAAGTAGTAAGCCGAGTCATGTTTACGCCTAGTTCTATGTCGCGTAAAGTCTTGTGGTTTGTTAAGAAGATCCTCTTAATCTTGTCTAAATTTTTGTAGTAATTGGTGGTTTTAATTTGGGTTGCTGTTATCATATCTACGTAATTAATGTTTAACAATTACCTAATATAAGATAATTTATACTAATTTTGTATTAAATACACACATTATGTTAATTGATAGAATTTTCAATAAAACAAAATCACTACTTAACACAGATGTGATAGGAAATTTCTCACCTGCAAAATTTAATGAGTTTTTGCATGACGCAATGCAAGAGAGAAATGAGGAGTATTTTATTGACCTTAAGAAACATGTAAACAGGGAGAACCGAGGATTAAACTCTTCGACATTAGAAAATGTTCCTGACAGGTATCGAGAGAAAATAGCCTACTATTCCACTGATAAAGATATTGTTTTTGAGGACGACTTATATACGCTTCCTAGCGACTATAGATACATAGACACGCTTTCTAATAGCGCAGGAGCTGATATAGAGTTCTGTAAAAACTCTAAAGAATTCAATATTTACAAATCATTTGTAAACTCAAGAGCCCCAATCGGAAGGATTAGCGGAGCGACAATTAAAGTTTTTCCAACCACTACAGAAACCTTAAGCTTAACCTATTTAAGAAAAATTAAGTATCCGAAATGGACTTATGTAATAGCTTCAGGATCAGAGATGTTTAATCCTGATGCTGATGATTTTCAAGATGCTGACATTCACTCTTCTGAGGAAGATGAAATGGTGAGACGTGTGCTATTGAGATTTGGTATTCATTTAAAAGAAAAAGACATACAAGCTTATTTACTTCGGGATGAGGAGACTGAATTTAAAAAAAGTAACACAGACTAATCATGGCTATACAAACACCTGAAGAATACTATGGAGATGAAGAGCTTCATGGTGGATACCAATTTGTAACTCTAGAAACCATTGTAAATAAGCTCATGGCTTTTTCTATGGACCCAGACCACTATCTTGCCAGTACGAGACGAAGACTCATTAGGCTTCATGCTAAACAGGGAATTAAGTTATTGGCAAGGTCGGTTAAAAAGATAATCAAGGCTGTCGAGCAAACCGTTGGTCCAGATCTTTACTGTATTTTACCTCAAGACTTCATCGACTACGTGCGAATTTCTTATGTAGACGACAACAGGCGTTTAGTGACTTTAGATGTCAACGACAATATTAATACAGCAACTGGATATCTTCAAGATCATGTAGAGAACGTTTTATTTGATTTCGATGGTCAAATACTAGAAGCTGATTCTCACAACGCTTACAACCATCCTTACATCATACATAAATTCAACCAAGATCCAGGCGGTCAGCCATTTCTAAATACTTCTAAGCTCACTAATAGCGGTGAGTTTAAGATAGATCCAGAACGAGGGCGAATCGTGTTCTCGTCGAACATGGATGACAGAGAGGTTGTTATTGAATATGTTTCTGACGGACTAGGTAACGAAGACCTTCACGATACAGAGATTCGTATCCACAAAGATTTGGAGGAGGTGTTGTTAAAATACGTCTACTCTGAGTGCATCTCAGGAAGAAGAAACGTGCCTTACTCAGAGAAAACAAGAGCGAGTAAAGAATACAAAACATTGGTTCACAAAGCAAAAATATCTGCTCTAGCACTAGATTTTAATCAAATTATAAGAATTTCAAGAACCTCTACAATCCAAGGATAATGCTGAGAAGAGATTTTACAAAAGGCAGGATGAACAAAGACGTGGACGAGCGTCTACTTCCTCCTGGTGAATACAGACACGCAGAGAACGTCATCATCACGGAGGGTGAAGGTGGTGACTCTGCGGCTGTTAAAAACCCGTTCTCAACTAAGCAGTTAACCGACTTTGATTTTGGCACTAATGCTAAAGCAATTTCATTTGTAGTTGACCAGTACAACAACCAGATTATATGGTTTGTGGTTTCTGACAGTGGTTCTTATATCGCTTTATGGAACAAAGACCTTAACCTATATTCTACTATCTTAGAAGATACGAGGGTTGGCGATTTAAATGTGTTAGGTTTCAGTGAAAACGAACTCATTACAGGTATTAATGTTATTGTAGATAGCGACACTGGTACAACGTTTTTGGCGTGGACCTGTATGTTAAGAGGTCCTCGGCTAATAAATATAGAGAGAGCAATGTCGTGGACGACTAACGACTTTGACAGCGCAGATATATCTTTAATTAAAGCACCACCCATATTTCCTCCATCAATTGTTTTATCTCAGTCGGATACGATTGACGAAAATAATCTCTCGGAGCGTTTTTTAAGATTTTCTTACAGGTATCAATACTTGGATGGGGAATATAGTGCGATATCACCTTTTACAGAAACTGCTTTTTTACCAAAAACATTTGACTATAGGTACAATACCGCAACAAATGAAGGCATGATTAATAAATTTAATCAAGTTGAGATATCATTTAATGTAGGTAGTCGTAACGTGAAAAACGTGCAAATTCTTTTTAAAGAATCTGGCTCTAGCAATGTGTATGTTGTTCATAAATATAAAAAAGAAAATGAGAATTGGGATGATAATGAGCTTATAACTATTGACTTCAAGAATAATAAAGTTTACAAAGTTCTTGACGACAACCAGCTAGGTAGGATGTTTGACAACGTTCCAAGGTTTGCTCGCTCTCAAGGCAACATAGGGAACAGGTTGATGTTCGGCAACTATGTAGAGAACTATAATATAAGTGATTGTTACGGGAAAGAAATACCTATCGTAGTCAGCACCGAGCTACTGGTCGGCAATGTTCCTACTGTCCAAAAAAACTCTATAAAAAGCAATAGAGATTATGAAATAGGTCTTGTTTATGTTGATGAATATGGGCGGTGTACCACTGTTTTAGATTCTGAAAATAACGATATACACGTACCGATTGAAAACAGTGTTACGGAAAATAAGTTCAAAATAAGCATTTTTAATAAAGCTCCATGTTTTGCTAAATATTTTAGGTTCTTCATAAAGCAAAACAAGGTCGATTACGATATAATTGCACCTGCTGTTTTCTATTTTGAGAGCAGATATGTATGGATTAGACTTGAAGGTGGTGATAAAGATAAGGTTAAGGAAGGGGATTATTTAATAGTGAAATCTGATACAGACGGCTTTTTAGATTACGAGAAAAAAATCAAAGTATTACGGGCAGAGTTTAAAGAAAAGAATTTTTTACAGCCTGATGATGTTTCAAATAAGATTGAAGAAAAAGATGGTTTTTATATTAAAATTTTGGTTGACGATTGGGACTTGGATGTAGGTGATTTTGAAAACTTTTATCTATCAACCTACCATAATTCCAGAAGTAAATACACAGGTCCATTACAAAATTTATCAGCACGTATCTATCCTGCTGTTTTCTACGGGAATGGTGATCTTGACGACATGACTGTCGGTGGGGTGGTCGACTTAAATAACGGTGAAGATCGGAGGTTTGTTGTGAAAATTTCCGAAATAGCAACTTCAGGAACTGGCACAGTAGTACTGACAGGTGGTACTTCAGGAAGTGTTGACGGAATAACTGTTGATGGTATTGAGATAATGAGTGGCAGCGAGTCGTTTGAGTCTGATCTTGATACAACCGCTTTTAATATAGCATTAAACATATCGTCAAATACCTCGACCCCAAACTATACAGCCACAAGTTCTGGTAGCACTATCACTATAACTTCAAATGAAACAGGTGAAGAGGTTAACGGACTTGTTGTGTTAGCAAGCCCCACCTCAATCACGACATCAACAACAAATATGTCAGGAGCTATAAATGATTCCTTTCAATGGAGTGACGACAATGGTATATCATTTTCAAGCGATGTAAATATATCTACTACTGCTCAAATTTTGAGTAGTGGGGCTACAATAACTTTCGCAAACAAAAAAGGACACCTCTTGGATGATGAGTGGAATTTTTACTTAAGAGCGAAATTTGGAAATAATAATGACAGGGCGTATGGGTGGTTTAGATTTGCTGGAGCTATCGGTGAAACACTTACTGCTATAACCCTGTTTCAAGAGATTGACGGTGTTCTAACAGCGGTAGGCACGTCTGTGCCGTATGAGGAAGAGATTATTGAAGAATCAGCTTCATTAACACTGAGATATAAAGAGTACCACGCTAGAGACGATGTTCACTTTACGATTGACAACATAGCATCTGCAAGGTATGATAATATCATGGAATGGTATTATAGAGAAAATATTGGTAGTGAAATTGTAGAGCAAAACCCAGGCTTTGATTTAGGTAGGATATGGTTTCAAAGAGCTAGACTTAATGACTCAACTGACAACTCTGTTACATCAAGCGACTTTCCTGTAGATGGCGATGGTTCTGGTGGTTATGGCTATATGACAATGGTGGTAGAGTCTCAAGACACACAAACTAAGACCAAGTGGAGAAAATTATCATGCAAATCCGAGATAAGCCAATTATCTGACGGAAATCGTGTATTGTTTGAAACAAATCCCATAAGTCAAAACGATGATGTTTATTACGAAATAGGAAGAACGTATATGATCGATGATGGATTGCATTTAGGGCATCCAAACACAGACGATATTAGTCAAACATCAAGTAACGCAGGTCAGTTCACCCTTCCATTTTTTAACTGTTTTATTTGGGGCAACGGTTTTGAAAGCTACAAGATAAAAGATGGTTTTAACGAGAGGAGCATGAAAATCGACACTCGCCCATCTAGCACGGTAGACAACTATAAAGAAAACAAAAGAATAGCAGGAATAAACTACGGTCAGCCATATGAACAAACTACAGGATACAATGGTTTAAACGAGTTTAATTTATCTCGTATAAACTTCAAGGACTTGGATGATCAGTATGGGTCAATTCAAAAACTATTCGGTCAAGACACGCATCTATTATCATTCCAAGAAGATAAAACTCATAGAATTCCTAACAATAAAGATATTCTTTTTGACGCAGATGGCAACGGGATAATGAGACAGAGCAATGAAGTTTTAGGGGCGGAAATAGCAGTTCCAGGTATTATTGGGATATCAAAAGAACCCGAAAGCTTCGCGGTTGAAGGTAATAGAATATATCACACAGATTCACGCAGGGGAACTGTTATGAGATACTCTGCAGATGGCTATACAGTCATATCAAACAAAGGATTAAGGAATTGGTTTAGGGATGTATTTAGAGCCGTAGGGAACTCTAAAAAGATCGGAGGTATTGACTCAAGGTTTGGATATTATATGCTTCATATAGACGATGAAAAAACATCAGTGATACCAGTTTTAAACTGTGGGGCGACGATAAGGAAATATGAGACAACAGAGGTGTTTACTTATGAATTAAATGAAGCAGACCTTCCATCAAGCGTTTATTTTAATTACGAAATAACAGGAATAGTAGACATCGATATTAACGATAATCAAACCGTTTATAATTTCCCAGGATTGACAGGCGTAGGGAATGTGAATTTCTTAAAGACTAATGGTCCACAGGAAACTATAGTGATTACAATCACTCCAGTTGAACCAAGTATTGCTAGTTACTCAATAACAACACCTTGTCAGGTTAAATAACATTATATGGCTAAACACACTATATCATATAAAGAAACAGGAAACGCTCAAGGCGGTGGGTTTTCGTCTTTCCATTCATTTAATCCTGAATTTATGGGTAGTCTTGATAATGAGTTTTTCTCAATAAAAAATGGGCAGTTACACATCCATTACGACGAGACAAACCCTGTAAAAGTAAACTACTATGGTGAGCAGTTCTACTCTAAGATTATTACCATATTTAACAGAGAACCGTCAATCGACAAGATCTTTAAAACCATAAACATAGAAGGCAGTAAAGCTTGGGATGTATTTGTAAAAACAAATTACACTGAAAGCAATATAGAATCGGGTGAATTCAATAGAAAAGAGAGCAGGTTTTTCGCTTACATAAGAAAGAACACAGACCTAGAGGAGAATAACGGAAGCCTACATCAAGGTGTAGGAGTTATTTTATCTAATCAAGCTGGAGTTCTTGAATTTAGTAGCCTTCCTGCTGCGACATCTATTGGGGATGGGTTGTATCAGTCATCTGAAGATAGTTATCTAGGTGTGATAACTGATATCGATAGATTAAATAACACTATAGCTATTGGAACTTTAGAGAACACGCCAGAAGTCGGCTTGTTTTCATATAGTTCTAAAGACCCAAGAATAGAAGGGGCTGAGATAAGAGGGTATTACATGGAAGTTGAGCTTGTTTTTAATGAAACAGGAGCAATTGAGCTTTTCGCAATAAATAGTAATGCGGTAAAATCTTATGTCTAGAAATTTATATTAACTTTGTACTAAACACGTATTATTATGCCACTACCATTATTATTAGGGTTAGGATTATCAGCTTATCAAATGTTCTCTGGTGCTCAAAAAGAGAAAAAGGCGCAATCAAGTATAGATAATTACAACATTAAAGATAGAACGAATGTTTACGATAACATGCCTATATCTACAGTTGGAACAGATTTAATGAAAGAGCAGTCATCAAGACTTTCTTCAACTGCTATCGAAGCATTGCGAGGTGGAGGGGCTAGAACTTTATTAAGCGGTCTTCCGAGAGTAATGGACAAAGCTACATCGATTGACCAAAACGCACGAAAAGTTATTGATGATAAAATAGAGAAAAGAAACTACGCAATAGCAACCGATGACGCTAGACTGCGTGATATGAATTTTCAGGAAGAACAAGCAGATCTCGCAGGTTTAGGACAACAGTTAGAAGTAGGACGACAGAATATGTTCTCAGGAATGCGAGGAATCTTTAACGGTGTTGCTTCAGGATTAAATGCAGGCGGCAATAATCCTCAAGTTAGCACAGTAAGTGAATTAAGCAGTATTGGTTTAACACCTTTATCGGGTGCGAGTCAATTACGCCCTGTGGTTAATCAAGTTGGTAATTCAGGAATACCAGGTATATCTCCAGTTTTAGGAGAGGCTCAGATAGCAATACCAAACTTAATAACACGCAATAATGGCTTGACATTCGACGGGTATCCAAGACAAAACTAATAAATAATGGCAGGAAAAGGAACATACTCAGCATATCAGAAACTCACACCTTATGGTGATGGGGTTACTGAGGATATAAAATATTGGAATCAAGACGCTGCCAGTAAAAGAACAGAGCAACGAGCTATAGACAAAATTGCTCAAGATAAAGCTGATGCTTTACAAACCAAGAAAGATAAGAGGAAAAAGACAGCTATGGATGGCATAGTAGGTATGAAGGGAGCTTGGGATACTGGCTCCATGTCATTAAATGAAAAAGTTGCTTCAACCATCATGGGTGCTAAAGATAAACTCAAAGAGCTTATTCCAATTATTGAAAACAAAGAAAACTACAGTGACCAAGAATATTTAGACGCTCAGTTTAAGTTTAATAACCTCTTAAAAACAGCAGATAACTTAGCTATGACAACTAAGTTTATGGAAGACAGGCACCAAGGCTATCTAACAGCTCGTAAAACAGATAGTGTTTTTAAAGATGAAAAGTATGAAAAATCGTTTCAAGACGGATACGCAAACACCTATTTTACTTACGATGAAAAAGGGAGTATTCTTGTCGCAACGAAAGACACTAATAAAGATGGTGTTGTTGGTATTGGTGATGAAGTACTGTCGCTAGAAGAGCTTAAGAATGGTGTTATTGACCATGATTATTCATTCCAGAAAAAAGTGGCAAGTAACACTATAGCTGGTGAGATTGCTACAACTATCGGAATGCTAAGTAAAACAACTGACAATGGTTATAAGTCTCATAAAACAAATAAAGCCAAAGCAGATGCTCTAATATCACGAGTAAACGATTCCTTACAAAGTGCTGACGGAGAACTAACTGACTACGCAAAAAGCGAACTAAGGATTAAAGGAATTGATTATAAAGACAAAGAAAGTAGTCCAGAGGTAATTGCTGGCATAAAGCTAATTAAGGAGGAGTTAACTGCAAATGTAAACAGTAGGTTAAATGAAGAGGACACTGTAAACATAACACCATCACCAACAGCAACAGAACCAAAAGACCCATTTGGCAAAAGCCTCGCAGATGCAACACCGAGTTTTTGGAATGCAGGTGAAGGTGGAGATAATAAATTAGACACAGATAAATACGGTGTGGTTTCCGTACCGCAAAAAATTTCATTAGAAACACTGAAGATCCCTGATGGCGATAATGGTGAGAGAACGCTTACTAACGCCTCTGTTATTAGTTATACGCTCGACGCGAATGGAGATTTCCTTTTTGAAGTATCTCACGAAGTTGTTAAAGGCGCGACTATTAAGAAGCCGACAGGTAAAAATAAAGGCTTTGATCAAGCAGATATACCTAAAGCAGGTGAAGAGGGTTCGGATAATAGCCCTGACTCTACAAGAACAGGTCTTGAGAACAAGAGCGAGATTGTGAAGGTTGTAAGTGAGAAAGCTGACCAAATAGCAAGCAAACTAGGAACCACAATTGAAGCGATGAAAGCAAGGGCTACAAAGAAAACTAAGGAAAAATCTAAAGAAAAAATTGATTGGTAATGGAGGAACTTCAAAAATTATACAACGCTATATCATCAAAATTTGACATTGGATCTTTGTCTGAGTTCACCAATAAGATGCAGACACCTGACGACAGAAAGCGATTCTACGATGTAGTAAATTCAAAAGGATTTGATTTAGGGGAGTATGACGCTTATGAAAATAGATTAAAAAAAAAAGAGGATTCAGAATCTACTGCAACAGATCAAAAATTGGTTTCGGAAGCGAAAGTGGAGGATGGTTCTTCGGATACACAGGAGGATGATAGAGCCCCTCTTCCAGACAACCCTATAAACGACTCTGAGATTGATGCTAAAACACCCCTTGAAGATTTAATTAAAGAAAAAGCACTATATAATAGCAAAAACACTCATCTCGCTGGCAGGGCAGGCATGAATCATGCCCAAGCGCAAAGATGGAAAAAACTTGGTTATAGAATAAATAAAAGACAAGAGACGGATAGTTCTTCGGATACACAGGAAGTTGAACAAGCAGAAGTAGGTAAATTAGAAAAACAAAACCTTGGCATAGACAGAAAAACATCTGTAGTTCTTGAAGAAGGATCTGACCCATCTACGGTCAAGATGATGCACAGAGGCAACAACAAAAACGAGAACGGAAAATACACTTCTTTCCCTTCAATATTCCCTAAAGACCCAAATAATCAGACATCGGATCCTAATGATTGGATTGTAGCTAGGAACGAAGACCATGCTTATGAACTTGCTAAAGAACGAGGCGAGGTCCTAGAATATGATACTGCAGAAGAAGCTCAAGCTGTGGCTGAAGGTAGTTGGAAAAAGGATAATCGGGGTCAATTAGTAAAAGATATTGACGCAGGTAAGTTTGATGATGATGAAGCAATAGATCTCGAGGTTACTTCGGAAAAGAAAAAGAAACTAGCCGAAATTCAGTCTTTATCTGATAGACACGACCAAAAGCGAAATAACGAAGAAGATATTCAAGATACTAAAGATCAGATTGAAGCTGAAAAGAGAGGTGATTTTGGTTTTCTCGGTGGGATATCAGATGGTTGGAACAAAACCATGAACGGTATAAAAAGCACAAGTATTTTTCAAATATTTGATTTTGAAAAATCAAAATCAAAACTAGAAGAACAACAAGAGGATATTACAAAAATTCAGAAAGAGCTTGCGAGTCAGCAAGGTGTTGAGGATTATAACGAGATTTCCTATGACGAGGCTAAAGACGCTTATTGGGCAAACAGAGAGTACGAACTCCTTAGGTCTAAAGGAGATAATAGAATAAGAGAATTTAACGAAGAGCTCACTAATCAAGACAGGCAAGACCTGGCTTTACATTTCGAAATAAATGAATTCAACCTGAAGGCAGAGTCTTTAGACAAGCAGTTGAATATGGAGAAGCTTATGATTAAACGATCTGATTTAAGCAGTGAGTTAACTAAGGTTCAAAAAGAAATGTCATCATTAAATGACGAGTATAATGGCGCAGAGTCTGTGCCGCCTGAAGTTCTTAAAAAAGCCAAAGAACTGGATAGTCGTCAAAAAGAATTGCTTACAGACATAAACTTAATACCTCTAGCTATTAGTGACATGTGGTCTGAATACAATGAGATAGAGGAGGATATTTCTGAGACTAAAAACGAAGTAGACTTATACAGAAGGAACTATAATGATGTTGTAAATATTTTTGGGAAACTAGGACTTTCTACAATTGAATTTGGGACTAATCTTGATGAGTTTATAAGTAAATACAGTCTGCAAAGGAAAGCGGCTGATGAAATTCTAAATCTAGTTGGTTACGACTTAGAAGCCAATAAAAAAGAAGAAAGAGAAGCTTTAAGAGGCTTTGTTGAAAAAGGAAGAAAAAGCTTAAGAAGACCAATAGAATTAGAAGATATTGGTTTTAATAACGGGGTAGATTGGGCGTTTGACTTAGGTGCTGAACAAGCTATAAACGTAGTAGTAATGGCTACTACGGGAGGTGCTGCACTACCTTTAGTAGGAATGTCTTCTGCAGGATCCAAGGTGTATGATATGGACCAAGATGAAAAACATAGTTTGGGTGCTATAAAATATTCGGAAGCAGAAAAACTATTTGTTCCAATTCTATTTGGTGTTGCTGAGGCGGCTAGTGAAAAGATATCGATAGGTCAGATCAATAAAATGAAGCGTATTTTTAGATCTGTTAAAGGTATTACGTTAAAAAGGTCTGTTCAAAGCTATCTTGTTGATAATTACAAGGACTACTTCAAAGACATGATTGAGGAAGGTGGAAGTGAGGCAGTGTCTCAATTAGCTCAGAACATAACAGATAAATATTTATTAGGCAAGGACATATCTATAACAGATGGCTTAAGTGAAGCTTTTGTTTCAGGTGCTTTTATGTCTGCGGTTATGTTTAAAATGCCTGTTCTCTTTAAGGATATGTACAACGGTGTTATATCTAAAGACACAAATCAAAAGCTCGGTGAGATCTCACACGAATTACTATCCTTATCAAAAGAACTGAAGACAGAAGGAATCTCTGAAACCTCTAGGAATAGAATTATCCAGGCGCAAAATAAATTAGTGCATGACCAAGGGAGATTACTGGAAGAGGAGATGGGTAAGCTGGATGGTCTTGATTCAGATAGTAAAAAAGATATTCTAGATATTCATACTAAAAAATATAAATTAAGAGAAGAATACGACAAGGTAAATAGAGACACTAAAATTAGCGATAAAAGCAGAAAGAAATTATTAGAAGGAATTGTTTCTGAGGTTAAAGAATTGGAAGGGAAAAAGGCTGATATATTAGGTGTGAAAAAGCAGTTTGAAGCTTTAAATATAAAAGATAAGCAAAAATATAAAGATCAAGCTATGTCTGCCTTAGAGGCTGAAGCAAAGGCTGAAGGCAAAACAGAATACAGTTTTAATGACGCACAAATAACAGAGAGAGCAAACCAAATATATCAGAATGCCAAAACAGAAACGACAACCGAACAAGAAGCGAAGCCAAAGGTGGAAACTACAGCACCTAGCACCGAAACTAAACAAGAAGATGTTAAGCCTACTGAAAATGCAGTAACACCTCAGAAGATTGAGGCAAAGGTTAATGAAATAAAGGAGCGTAATGCTATTAGTTACGCTGAAGCCAATAAGCAAGCGACAGAAGAGCTATCTAAAGACGCAAATGGAGCAATATCTCCACAGGCAATTAAAGAAAGAACAGCACAGATCCAGGAAGAGTCAAAAAATAAAGGCACGAATGAAGGAGCTGTCTATCAACAAGCTATAAAAGAAATTGAAAAAGAGTTACCAGTTACGTTACCAGTAACTTCTACTACAGCTCCTGCTTCAACTAACGATAATTTAGTTACAAAAGAAAGAATCGACAGTAAGGTTGATGAGATCAAGAAAAGGGGAGAAATCAGTGAGGCTGAAGCTTATAAGCAAGCGTCAGACGAGTTATCAAAAAATAACAAGGGAATACTAACCACAGATAAAATTAAGGCTAGAGCTGAAGAGATTAAGAAAGAGAACTCAACAGAAGGTAAGAGTGAATCCGAAATTTACAAGCAAGCTTTAAAGGAGATTGAAACTGAAATACAAGATATAACCAATGAAGCACAAAAGAAAGGAGATACTAAGCCTAATGCAGACGTTCAACCTAGTACTAAGCCAAGTGTATCAAAAGGGAAAGATAACGCAGTACAATCCACCACTGAGCCTAAAGCAAGTAAAGGAGAGGTTGAAGTAAAAACAGAAGCCAAAGCAGAAGAGTCAAGAGGTGACACTTTAAAAGTTGGCGACACGTTCACAAAGCGTATTCCAGGCGAAGGAACAGTAACATTCACAGTTACCAGACCATTGTCTAAAAATAAAGGTGAAAACAACTACAGTTTAATGGCTGTGGTTGTAAATTCTACTGGTAAAGGTGGTGGGTTCTACAAGCAAAATCAAGGCAAGGAAATGCCTGTTTGGTTTGAGAAAAAGAATGGAAAGTTCGGTAGAGTAAAGGTAAAAGCTCAGGAATCTACAACAAGAACCGAAACCGACTCAAAAGCAGAGAAAACAGAAGAAGAGGAGATGGCTGAGATCGAGAGATTGATGGAGGAAAGAGATAAGCCTACTAAAGAGCAAAAAGAATCTAGACGGGCTGAAGAGCTTAAAATCAAGGCTAAAGAAAAAAACAAGGAAAAGTCTCTATCTAAAAAAAGCAGCAGAAATAGACGCATAATAAAGCAAGTTCAAAATGCAAGAAAATCTATTTCAAAGATTGTAGGCAATGTTGAAATCGTTGTGTTTGGGAGTGAAAGTGAATATTTTGAGGCTACAGGAAGTCGGTCTCGTGGATTTTACTCTCCTGCCCAAAAAAATAAACCAGCCAAAATATATATAAACTTAGCCAAAGCCAGTAGAACCACTGTTGCTCATGAAGTCTTTCATGCAGTTTTGTTGTCTAAATTTAACTCAGCTAAAAGAGTTAAAGAAGTTACTGGTAAAATGATCTCTGAGCTTGGAGAAGCTTTAGAAGGAAGGAAAGGTTTAGAGGAACTGCTGGAAAAGGTTAGGCTGTTTGGAGATCTTTATAAGGAAGAAGATGTTGTAGATGAGGAGGCTTTAGCGGAATTCGTTGGTTACCTGGCTGAATTATATAGCTCTGATATTGGAAGAGTTAAGGCTGCTATTAAGAATTGGATAAGAGCTATAGCTGAGATGTTCAGTTTAGATACTAGCATTAAGACTGAAAACGATGTTTTTAACCTGTTAGATACTATAGCAAGAAAAACTGCTACTGGAGAAGTTCTGACAGAGGCTGATATTGAGACGATATCAAATCTTAAAGAAGAAGGGTTTAGCAAAAGATCAAACATAAAAAGAAGAAATCAAGCTTTAGATGCTAACCCTGTTATTTCGCAGTCAAACTCATCTAATTTTGCAAATATGACCGAGGACGGAAAGGGTAACTTTGTGTTTTTTCATATTGGTAATGATGGTTATAAAACAATCAAACCTGCCACAGGTAATTCAACTATAACATCAAAAGAGGAGTCCTCAGCCTTGGCTAAAGTTGGTGGATTAGCAATGTATTACACTAACAATCATTACAGTGAAAGACAATCGTCAAACGGTGCTAAGTACGCAATAACTGTGGCGAAGGAGAAGGTTTATGACTTCAATACTGATAAACTTAATCTAATAGAAGAGGCTAAAGAAAATCATAAAAAAGAACATCCTTACCAAGCGTTTGATTTTAATACACAAGTAGCTTATGTTACTCAAATAGCAAACAAGAAAGGATATGACATGGTGGTAGCTGAATGGGGTAAGTCAACTAGAGCACAAACCACAACTGAACTAAAACCTTCTGATAAATCTACGTCTGAAGGGTCGAAAGTCGTCAAAAGCTTCTCTAACAAATATACAAGCAACCAAGAAAAAGGGTTTAACTCTATAATTCCAAAGTCTAAATCAGAGCTTTTAAGCAAGGTTTATGATGATATTCACATGATAAAAAATAGAGGTGGAGTATATGACTCACTTTACTTCTTGTACGATTTACACGATAAGTACACTCAGGCAGAGATTACAAAAATGATCTTCGAGTCAGACCTTCCAGAATCAGCAAAAACAAAGTACGCAAGTATTATAAATAAAAAGATAGGTTATAGGCGTTCTGAAAAAAGCGAAGCGTCAAACGATAATATAAAAGAGAGAAATCAAATTCCTGCTATTGAAATATATAAATTATCTGAAGCTCAAGACAATAGAAGTATAAAGGAGCTTGGTGCTTTATTAAATAGTTTTTCGGGTGGAGAAACAACTCTAAAAGATGGGAAAAAAGCCTTAATCGCAAAGTTTCTAGAAAATATATATGAAGAAGTGCATCATGCATTAGCTTCAAAAGAAAACGCTAGAGATGCTGGTGTTACTTGGTACGCTGAGGACATGCAAGAGTTTGCTCAGAAAATCAAAATAATATTTTCAGAGCTTAAAAATCCATTGGAGCATAAGCTTTTTTTAAGTATCTTAGCAGTAACATCGAGTGGCACAAATCCAAACGAAAACTTAGCTTATACCTACAATCTTTGGAATAACTCAAGTTCACCAAAAGACTTTGAATTCTCTAAAAATTGGGGCGAAGAAAAAATGTCATTTATCAGTGACAAAGCTAAACCGCTAGGAAGTGGGCGAATAGTAAAAGAGACTAAGTATCACTGGAGCTTTCAGGAGGCTGACGCATTCGGCAAGCTTAAGTACTTTAAAAATGGAAAACCAGTAATTAGAAGGGTATTAAAGTCTAAATTAAAGAAGGGTTACCCAAAACCAACTGGTTACACGGCTAGAGGAGAGATAGTTGTTAGTCAGCTTGAGAAGATTGAAAAGTTATCTGAAAAACTAGGTAGTTTAGAGGCGGTTATTGAGTGGTTAGAAACACCTCATTCAATACAAGAGCTTAGAGAATATAATATTGGAGTTCCAGATGTCAATGGAGCTTCTGCTGGTAAAACCAATAAAAAATATGACCCCTCTAAAAATGCTGTAGGAGAGAGAAATGGAGCTTTTATTTTTGGTGAAAAAATAGGCTCGTTCTACCAGAACATGATTGGAATTGGCGAACACATCACGATGGACTTGTGGTGGTCAAGAACATGGAACAGGTATATGGGAACAATGCTCTCTAAGGTTGAGATCATGAAGAAGAAAAAAGGGACAGGAAAGTTCAAAGAAGTTCTTCAGGAGACCCCAAGGAGTGACGAGGAAAGAAATATTATGAGAGAGGCTGTTGATATCGCCTCTAAAAAACTTGGATTAGAGCCTAGTGAACTACAGGCTATTATTTGGTATTTTGAGCAAGAGCTTTGGACAAAAGCAGGAAATAGATCACCAAGTTATAGTTATGTTACAGCAATTAATTCATTAACAAATAAAATAGACATAGATGCCACTACAAGAAAGCGAATTAAAGAAAGTGAAGTCGATCTTAGCCAAGCTCAAAAAAGAACAGAGAATGCCAAGCTTAGAGCAGGTCGCAACAGCAATGAAAAAAGCTACCGAAACAGCCCTACTCAAGGGGACCAAGTAGCAGGACGGGCTCAAAAGGCAGGTGTAGGGGTTGCACCAGCTCTTTCTACTGCCATCAACAACATCTCTGAAGTTGAGAGTGCTTTGTCAAAAAACAACTACGGAAAGGACTTGGTCAACACTATTAAAAGAGCTGCTGATGCTTTAGGTGTAAAGATTTTAAACAATCATTCTTCAGCAGGCGGTTGGTATAGTAGTGATATTTCTAAAACAATTAAAGAAGCTAGTAAGCGAATCGAAGTTAAGTATAAGAACAAGAAACAATTAAATGCTTTTGCGTCTTTTCTTGGTGTACTTGCTCCTGAGATGCAAGAAGGCGTTTACGTAGCAGAATACACGACCAAAGGAAAAGATGTTGAGCATGGGTTTGTATTTGACTCCGACAAGAATGCGGAAATAGTAATCGAAAAACTTAATGAATTTGGTCTTGGTGACGGATTTAGTTATGATACAGTCACAAAAACACTATACATAGGTGACTTAGGGAATAATAATTTTGATAAAATAGAAAAATTATATAAATTTGCTATAAATTATGGACTCAAAGAACACAAATCAGAAAAAGCCACTATCAGCTTCCCAAGTTCAAGCTCGTATGGCGGCTCTTTGCAAGAGTACGGGAATTCCTTACTCCCAGAATCAGAAGAGCGAGGGAGAGGCTTCAATACACTTTACAAAGAAGCCCAAGAAAGATTAGCCAACGACACGCCAACGGTTAGAAAGCAGAAAACATGGAAATCTACAGCTCAAGAAGGCGTAGCACAAGTACAGCAAAAATCTGCAACACCAGAGCAATGGGTTAAAATGATAACCGATAAAGGCGGCAAAGGAACTAGCCAGGAATTAAGCTGGATCGGTTTATTAGACTTCTTAAAAGACTTTATTAAGTCAAACAAGGCGAAATCTGTACCTAAAGATACTGTTGAGCAGTATATCAAAGACAACCAAATTGAGATTAAAGAGGTTACTAAGGGTGGTAATGGAATTAAAACATATACTCCTGAAAATTATGAAGAATTTCCACAAGAAGTTACTGATGTTTTTGAAGAATTTGAAGATGATGAATTCGAAATAGCAACTGGATTAGAAAGATTGGGTTATGATGTTGTTAGAGAAATGGATGGTACGATTATCCGATTTAGCAAAGACGAAACACAAGGACCAAGTAATTTACAAGAAACCAAATACTCAAGCTACACCTTAGAAGGAGGAGAGAATTATAGAGAGGTGTTGTTGACTTTACCCAATAAAAAACCTTCTGAATTAGTAGTGGAAAAAAGAAATGAATTAAATTTTGAAATAAATAATCTTCAAATACAAAGAAATAAAGAAGGAGTAACTAAAAGTGAAAAATTAGCAATAGATGATAAAATTGATAAATTACAACTAGAAGAACTGAATTTATCAGAGAAATTCTACAAAGATGTTAAATCAAACTACAAATCCTCACATTGGGATGAATCAAACATTTTAGCCCACGTAAGATTAAATGAGAGAACCTTACCTAATGGAGAGAGCGTACTGTTTATAGAAGAAGTACAGAGTGATTGGGCGCAAGATGGTAAGAAAAGAGGGTTTAAGAATCCTATTACTGTGAAAATGGGAGAAATACCTGATGGAGCTTTTGTTGAAAAAAGAGGTCTTGGATTTGGACTTGTTCTTGAAGATGGTACGAAGTTAAGTACCCAAGAAACGGAATCCGAAGCTAGAGATATGTATTATGTTAATAAAAAATACGATCAAGATGTTTCTTTGCCAAACATGCCATACAAAAAAACCGACCAATGGGTAGGTATGGCAATGCGTAGAGTTATGCAAATGGCAAGCAACGAAGGTTTTGATCGCATTGCTTGGGTTACAGGGGAGCAAAGTGCTGAGAGGTATGATTTGAGTAAAAGTGTAGACGATATACGATATATAAAAAATGAAGATGGAAGTTTTCAAATAAATGCTTTTCAAAGAGGGGGTAATGTATTCTCAAAAAACAATATGAATGAGCAAGATATTTCGGACACGTTAGGAAAAGAAATAGCTGAAAAAATAGTTAATGGTGTTGGAGAAAAAATAGAAAATGAAACTTCTATATCAGGTGAGGGCTTAAAAGTAGGTGGAGAAGGAATGAAAACCTTTTACAACTCTATACTACCTAAAGTAGCCAAAAAAGAAGCACAGAGATTTGATAAAAAAGCGAAGGTTGATGTTATAGGGCTTAATACAACTAATTTTGCGGAAGAGAATTACTATAAATTACCTAAAAAAGTCCAAAATATAATTACAAAATATGATACTGATATTGATTTTGATAAGAAATCAACTTTAGATAAAAGAAAAGAACGTTTTATAAAAGAAATGGAGGCTGAAGGATATACAGCAGAATTTAACTCCGATTATAGAGCTACTGGAATATTTGCAGAATCTAAACAACTATCCATAAAGCTAACCTCAAAGATGGATGAAGCTTTAGATCAACCTATAGCGAGGTTTCAAAAGGCTTCAAACGACACTACTAATGAAATAGAAGCAACCAAAAAGTATCTAAGAGATAAAGGTATTTCACAGAAGTCTGTCGATAAGTATATCGAAGACAAGTACGGTAAGAAAGATTCTAAGCCTAAAAACAAGACTGCGGAGCCTAAAACTAAGAAATCCAATTCCAAGGAAAGAAGGTATAGTAATCGTTCCTTAAAGGAGTATGCGAATAATAATACTATTGTAGAGGCTATAAATGAGGCTGGTACAGAGTATGAGGTCCAGAAGTGGAAAAAAGTTAACCCTATCGCTGACGCTATAGTAGATAAAGCTAAAAACAGTGAGGATCCTAATAAAGCATTTGATAGTATTAAAGAACAGATTAAGAATACTACCAATGATGATTATGTAAATAACCCTATTATGTTAGCCACGCTTCATGCGTTGGTAGCTCATAAGGTTTTGGACCACTTTAGAAGAGTTGGTGAGATTCAGAAGTTTTCAGAATTCAACCTGTACTTTGCTTCAATGGGTACAACTAGAGGGCAATTTATATCCGCAATGCAGAACAGCTCTGCGCCAGAAGCTATTGTTAATAGTGCTATGGAAAGCATCCTAGCAGAGAAGGCAGATAAGATTGGCAACAACGACCAGGAAATTGAAGATTTAAGAGTTTGGGTAAATTCACTTCAGGAAGAACTAGTAAATAAAGAACTAGAGAGTGCTGAGTTACAGAAGAAGATTGAAGAGCTTTTAACCAAAGCAACGAAAACCAATACTCATACTACAGCTAATCAAAACAAGTCTAAAACACAACAGGCTAAAGATTTAGCTAAAAAAGTGAGATCATACAAAGTATCTTCTGATAGATACTCGTTTAGCCAAATAATACCAATCACACCTGTAGTAAATGGTGCTCTAGAAACTGTAGCATCAGCCATAGAAGCAGGGGCAACGGTTGCTGAAGCTATTCAAAAAGCTTTAAAAGAAATAAGAAAAACTAAAGAATACAAGTCTTATCAAAGTCATCAACAGCAAAAGATTGAGGATTTATTTGTGGAAGACGTAGAGAGGATTACTACAGACAAGGTTTATACAAATACTGATATTGAAACCATTATTAAGCGTCATTACGCAAAAGAAAATAGAGGTGAGACATTAGCAAGTATTTTAATACACGAGTTGAATATTTCGCCAGAGATTGCTAATGAAATAGAAGAAACACTCACGAAAAGAATAGAGACTAAACTAGAAGCTAAATTAAGGCAGAAATTTAATCTTGATACTGAAGGAAATGTAAAAGAGAAGAAGGCTATCGTTAGAAAGACGGAAGTAGACAGTATTATTGAGGCTGTTAAGTATGGCGCGATGGAGAAAGACATGTTCGCTAATCACTTCGGTGATTTATTTGGATTCCCAGCATTAAAGCCAGAGCATCTTGCTAAGATTGAGGAGCTGGTAGGATACATCTTTAAGTACAATGGTTCTGAAATGAGTTACAGGTATAAGAAAGAGCTTGCAGATTACGTGAGTGCTATGAGACCTCGTACTTCAAAAAAATTCTACAACATACTATATTCATTAACTATAAGAGCTAGTTTAACGGGGGTAAATACCAATACAGTAAACATACCTATAGGATCTTTATTCTCTTACTCGTTCAATCAGGTCCCAAAGTTCGCAATGAATCCAAGAGCGTGGCTAAAAGCAAGAAAAGCATGGAAAGAGGCAGGTCTTAGCGGAATGGGTAGGCAAAGTTTTACCGACATCTACAAGAGTGGCTTTAATATGTTAGACCTACAAGGAAGTAAGTTTGACGAAAGAGGTGTTGCTGATGGCGATACTGTAGATTACTGGTTGTCTCAAAAACCTTCTGATGTTTTTAAATCTCACAAAAATCCAATTAAAGGAACGGTTGCTTTAGCGGTACTGTCTTTTCTGAAGATTTTCAAAATAGCAAACTTCGCAAGAGCCTTTGATGCTATTATGAATCATAAAGGTTCTGAGATGACTCAGTACATAAATGAATATAACGATGTTGCTAAGGAGTTAAAAATGAAAGGCTTACCAAGATCTGCCTCGCAAATTGCTAAAATCGTTGAGGAAAATCTAGGATACAGTAGAATATCTGGTATTCAAGCTCAAGTTAACCAAGAGGTTCAGGATATTAAAAACACAAATGGAAAAGTGCCTAATGGATACAAGAAGAGGAGAATTAAAGAGATAATGGAAGAGGGTAGAAATCCTGACAAAGTTAAAGAAGCTATGGATTGGGTTAAATATTCTACATTAATGAATGATCCTGACGGGCTTCTTGGAGGGGTGTATAAGATGTTTAACAAAACGTCTAAGATAAACGCTGAAAAACAAAGTGGTGTAGATGGGGGAGGGAAGTATGTCACGGATGGATTTAAGTTTTTATTCCACGTATCTGTTGGGTTGTTCTTAAGGATTGGGGTAACGTCTTCACAGGCGATATTAAGAAACATTCCTGCTGTTGGGTTGAGTAGTGTGCTATTTGGAAGATTGCAAAACGTAGAGGTAGATGGTAGAAAGGTGATGAAATGGAAACGTTTACCTGCTAGAAAAGTAAAAGCAAGGTTAGTAGAACACGCAATCACAACGTCTTTATTGGCAGCCGCATTCTTTTCTATGTTCTCATGGGATGATGAAGAGGAAGAGTTTAAACTAAAAGAGGATAGGTTGATTGACATCGTAGGAATGGGTACTGGGAAGTGGCAGGACAACGAGCAATTAAATCAAACAGATTCTGGAGGTGTTGACGAAAGAAAAAACTTAATGATAAGAGTTAAAATAGGTGGTGATTGGGTAGATGTAATTCCTGCAAGGTTATTTCCACAACTCTTACCACTGGTGTCTATAGTGGGTGGCTTAAGGGATAAGTCGGTAATTGAAAAGACAAAACTCAATAAAGAAGAAGCTACAACTTTACTTAAAGAAGGTATATGGGATATTATAGGTTCAACTACAGAGCTTTCGTTTAATTCGTTGCCTCAAGCCGTGAGTAGTTTTATGTATGCCACAATGAAAAAAGATGAAGATGTTTTATCTGCTGTCGGTGAATCACTCACAAAAACAATGGTGAGACCATTAAAAACAACCGTTCAACCCAACATCATAAGGGATGCTTATTATGAAATACTATCATTAAACGAGTCTGGTAAGCGAACAGGTACACCATTAACTAATTCACTAGTGAGCAACTTCTATGGCTTAGAGTATTTTAATTATGGTGGTAATATGACGGATCGTGTAGATATGTTTGGTTATGAAATCAAGCACACGTCTTCAGTAAAGAACGCTTTAAATAATTTACCATTTATAGAATTCAAAAAGAATAACAACTGGAGATTTGAAGAACCATCATGGCAAGTTCATAACGCTCACCCAGGCGTTGTAATAAAAACCCATTGGGCTACAGGCAAATCTTACAAGCAAAAATTAGTAGAAGCCAAGATTTGGGGCGAGTGGATGAGAAAGGTTACTGAAGCTAATGCAGAGGAGCTAATAAACATGTCTGATGAAGATTATGAAGTAAGAATGAAGGAGTATTCTACTAAGGCGAAATACCAAATAAAAGAGAGCGCAGACAAGAAGAAGAGAGAGTGGTTTGAAAAAAACGGAGATAGACTTAGTAAGATGACTCCTAAAGAATTTGATAAGGAAATGAAGAAATACGATGACAAGTCAAACTAGAATAAAAAATATACCTAATAACGGCATAATTCAATATATGCTGTTATTGGGTATTACTAAAAGTATCTCGTTTTCAGGATATAGTTAATAACTATATATCCTTGTTAGCAAACATTAAAACGATGTGCTAACACCGTATATAAAAAATAAAGCTATTTAGGTGCTATAGGCAATGGTTGCCAAAATTTTGGGTTTACTAAATAATCTTCGTCAGTTTGCCAGTCATACCAAAAAGGTTCGCCATCTTCTATTTTGTAAGTGCCTATTAATATTTGCATTCTACCGTAGGCGTGTACGTGTAATAATACAGGTTCTTCTTCGTTTGGCAACTGGTCTTTTATACTAATCCATTCCATAATTTATAATTTTGTGTTTATTTATACGCTTTACTTTTCATATACGATAACCGTTAGCAAACATATTTAAAAATCATAAACACCCAAAAGGCACACCAAATAGCTACAATACTAAACCAAACTAATCGCTTATTTATAAAGGTTTTAAGTATTTTTAAAAACGATTTGCTAACACTATG